>JACCDS011200335.1_pt1 | contig 31224 bp, 29 predicted proteins | sample 7446441 | NCBI WGS metagenome assembly JACCDS01 (sample SAMN15323445, study PRJNA562643) | freshwater metagenome | isolation source: river surface water | place: USA:Blue River Watershed | collected 2017-08-17
AGGTAGATGCTGTCGGTCTCTTCGCGGCGCGTATCAAACTTCAATTCCATGAAGCGATCTGCAGTTATCTTTTTATGGTGGACGGCGTACTTCAGGATCTGACTCAAATCCATCATCAACTTGGCGTGGGTGTTCATGGCCAAGTCCAAATCCAAGATGATGAAATCGCTCAGTCGGTCGATAAGGCGCTGGCTGAAGTCCGTAAGCTTGATGGTATGGCCAATCTTTTCTTCGAACTTTTTCACGGTCTTGCCCGTGGTCATGTAGGACCGTATGCTGGCAAGCTTGATTCGCTGGCGTTTGGGGCTGAGGCGCTCCCCTGACTGGCAATCCATGACAAACATTTCACAAAAATCCTGAAAGGTCTCAAGCTGATGAGCAAACTTCCCCGTGGCCTTTTGGTACCTGGTTGTGCGGTTGTCCATGAGTTGATTGAGTCGCTCCTCTAGCTCTAAAAACGTCAAGCGCGGCACCCCGTTCCAGTATTCATCAATGGCATCGTTGATTTGCTGCTCAAGGTGCCTGAAGTACTGAACCATACGGGTAGTTGGTGACTTCCCAGGGTAAATCTTTAGAAATTTTTTGCGGTTGTCCCAGTGAATGGGCTCAATCTGCCTGCCCGTGTAGAGGTAAATCCCTACCCCGTCCACATGGACTTTAATTCGAACGGCGCTGCGCGGAGCTTTTGGCCGCGCCAAGGACCACGAAATACCCATCGATTAATTAGTTGTTCTTGCCTTTGAGGTAGTCCACGACTTGGCTCTTGAGGAAGTGGTACTTGCGTCCACTTCGCTGCGCGGGGATGCGCTCTTCGAGGACCAATTTGGCCAAGGTTTGCTGGCTGATCCCCAAGAAATCGGCCGTCTGCTTGCGGTTCCACAATTCATCCTCAAATCCTCCACCAATGTTGGTAAGCCGCTCCATTTCGCTGCGGACTACGCGAGATATCAAGTCCTCGAGGTCATCTGCTGAAACGGTCACCACTTTTAATTCCACCTTCGGCGCGGGATCTGGTTGCTTGAAGAAGTTCATATTGGTTCGGAATGGTTTGGAATCAATTAGTTAGCGCGCTGTTCAAAAACCACGATAGTCTTGCCTTCAAGTTGAATCGTGACAGTTTTAAAGCCCCCCTCGGCAACAATCTTTTTGACTTCAAAAAGGGCTTCCTCGATGCTTTGGCGATCACGGGGCTCCAATAGAAGGTATCCTCCCATTTCAGGGCGAAGCTTAACGCGCACATCAACTATTCCCTTCTCGCGGATGGCCTCCACAATTTTGACCTCAGTTGGGGTCAAGCGAAAAACACGCTGCCATTCTTTGGTCGCCACGAAGGGGTTTACAAAAAACTCCTCTATGAGCTTATGCAGCGGAACCGATGCATGCGCCTGGTCGCTCAATGAAAGAAACAACTTCATCTGCGCCTCACTGCGGATTTCATCGGGAGCAAGCAAGTGAAACTGCCCGTCTGGGGTATAGGACAGCATAAGTCTTTTGCGCTGCAGCATCAGCCCTAAGACAAAAATCGAGAAGTGTGAAAAGTACTTTTTGAATAAGGCGTTGAACAGCTCACTTTGGACCGAGATGGCATCCTCTATCTTTTTTTCAATCTCACTGGGTAGTGATAACTCGCGGTAGCTCTTCTGCCTCGATGAAAAGATCATTTTCATATCCTCATCACTCATGGTAAACAGCTGGCTGCGCAGTTGCGCGATGCTTTTTATCGGAACATTCACCTTGCGCAGCTCAACCACCAACCGAAGCCATAAGTAGTCAAAGAAGCCAAGCCGCGTCCATTCACGGCCTTCAGCCCCCGCGCGGTTTTCATACAATCCCTCGTGCTTCCAATAGGATAGGTCTTGTTTTTTGATGCCCGCCTGCTTTAGGGTAAAGCGCGGTTCAAATAGGCCATCAATAAATTGAAACAACTCTTCGTTCCCATTTACCGCGGAAAGCTTTTCAAGCACCCACTCGTGGTCAAAGGCATCTAGGTAACGTGTCGCACTCATAACGGGACAAAGATATTCAAATTTCTAAAATGTACAAATACTCTACTTTTATATTTAAATGACATGTAAGTTTACTTTTTAACACCAAGGAACGCTATTCCCATCAATACCGACATCCACCCAGCATAACCCTGCCCAATGCCGATATCAAATGCATGATATTACCATGTTAATCAATGTTTTAAAACATATCAATGCATATGGTTCTTGAGAACCAAGCCAACACACCTAATAAACAATGCCAAATTATGTAGATAAAATTGACAGCATAATAGGAAAAGCACATACCGCTTGATATGCTCGATACCCCAAAACCTATTCTCGGCAATAACGATGAAATCAACTCATTAAACGCCGATATGTCAACTTTGGATACCATAACTTTTGATCTAATAGGGAAAATCATTTAAAACTCTCAAATAAAGCACTTTACAATATGATTTTCATATCAACTAATCATCTAAACAAACAATGCCTCGATCATTTCTACCGATATAGGCAGAGGATGACCGAGGCATCTATGTTTTGAGATGAAAATTATTTTAGGACATATAAACCCTTCTCATTGATCTACTCGCGAGTATATCAGCATTCGTGAGTCACTTTTGAAAAATCTCAAGCTTTGGGTTGAGGCACTTGGGTATCGGCATCAAACCCGAGGAGGGGCACCCTCAAAACGCATGATTGTTATTTTTAAAAATAAAGATTGACCTAACGGGGTCTTTCAGTTCTAATGGTGCCACCCATTTCGGTTTAATGGTGCCACTCCCAGCATTTCGGTCCATTGTGACCCACCCATTTCGGTTGATGCTGACTCAGGCATTTCGGTCGAAACTGACCCACCCCAGAAACCAACCTCAACGAAGCTACATTTAGACACCAATCGACCCCAGCCATGCCCATCCTCACCTTTCACATCAAGCTCGTCGGCACCGACCCACTCGTCACCCGCACATTCAAGGTGTCTTCAGAAATCACGATGTACGAACTTCACCATACCATACAAGTTGTGATGGGATGGAAGAACTACCACCTCTACCAATTTAAGGTTGGTGATTTAGTGATTGCCGATAAGAGGTTGTGGGATGAAGAGGAGATGGGACCCATAACCGACGTTAAAGATGCGTCGGTGGGCGAAGTGTTCACCAAAGTGGGAACCACCGCGGTATACGAATACGATTTTGGGGATGGTTGGATGCACCACCTAGAACTGGTGGACCGATCCATTCTCCCGACCCAAGAGGTGTTACCTCTGGTTATTTCGGGTGAAAACGCAAGTCCACCTGAAGATTGTGGTGGAATTCATGGTTATAAAGAACTACTGAAAGTATTTAAGAACCCCAAACACCCTGAATACCGAGAAACAAAAGTTTGGGTAGGTTCAAAGTTTAATCCCACAAAATTTAGTAGTGATGAATACAACAAAGAACTGGGAAAACTGAACAAGTATATGAAGGAGTATGAGGAGGGGGTTTGAAATTACCCAACCTCAAACAAGTTACTTCTTGATTCTATCCCCAAACCCCTTACCAAAGACGGTAAGAAAGATGTACTTGAAATAACCAAGGGTATTTAACTCCTGAATCATCTTGGCATCGGTTTCTGCCATGAGTTACGGCGTGGACATGTCAATCTTGTTGATTTGTGCCCTTAAACTCCTCCATAGTAGCATGCCCATCAGCACTAATATCTTTGCGTTTTATAACATTTAAGAAGGTCATCCAAAGGATCTTAAGATCCAACCAAAATGATTGTTGATCTACGTATTCCACATCTAATCGAAACTTTTCTTCCCAACTAATAGCGTTTCGGCCATTCACTTGTGCCCAACCGGTGATACCGGGCTTAACTTCATGGCGGCGGGCTTGCTCTTTAGAATAGCGAGGTAAATAATGCATCAAAAGTGGTCTTGGACCTACCAAACTCATATCTCCTTTGAGGACGTTAACTAACTGCAGTGACTCATCTAATGATGCTGAACGTACAAATCCACCAACTTTTGTTAAACGATCCTCATCGGGCAATGGTGCGCCTTTATCATCAAATGCATCGCGCATTGTCTTAAACTTAATAATAGTAAAGGGGCGCGCATTTAAGCCTGGTCGCTTCTGAAAGAAAAATACCTTCCCTTTGTTGGCAAAAAAAAGCAACAAACCCGAACTAATAATGATAGGGGAAAGTATTAACAACAAAACAAAAGCCGATAGAAAATCGGCTAAAGGTTTAAATATGTCGCGAAATAGATTCAATACTATTTCTTAAAAATCTCTGACAATGCATTAAAAATACGATCAAACTCTTCCTCCGTTAAATTGGAACCACTAGGTAAGCATAAACCTTGCTCAAACAATTTTTCGCATATTCCTGATCCAAAGAACTTAGTTCCCTCATAAACCGGCTGCATATGCATCGGTTTCCATAATGGACGAGATTCTATATTTTCGGCATCTAAAGCTAGGCGAACATCTTCTCTCGTAATTCCTCCGGTTAGAGATGGTTCTATTAATATAGCTGTGAGCCAATAATTACTGAAGTAATCAGCATCAGGTTCTGTTTGAAAAGTAACACCATTAATACCTGCAAAGAAATCCCGATAGCGTTGGTTGTTGGCTCTGCGTTGTGCAACTCTTTCATCGAGTACCTCCATTTGACCTCGACCAATCCCTGCAACAATGTTGCTCATGCGGTAATTATAGCCGATTTGTGAGTGTTGATAGTGAGGCGCCTCATCCCTTGCCTGTGTAGCCAAAAAGCGTGCTTGATCTATATAATGTCTATGCTCAGATACTAAAGCACCTCCTCCACTGGTAGTAATGATTTTGTTTCCATTAAAACTCAATGCTGCCATATTCCCAAAAGTACCACAGCTTTGATTTTTATATTTTGACCCTAAGGCTTCTGCAGCATCCTCGACTACAGGCACATTGTACTCATCAGCGATTTGTTGTATTTCATCCATTTTAGCAGGCATACCATACAAATGCACGGGCATAATAGCTTTAACTGATCTATTTTTATTTTGATCCAAAGCCTCTTTTAAAGCAATAGGGCACATATTCCAAGTATCCACCTCAGAATCTATAAAAACCAATTCCGCTCCTTGGTAAGAAACTGGATTTGTTGTGCCGCAGAAAGTAAAACTCTGCACCATCACCACATCTCCAGATTCCACGTTAAGCATTCTTAGCGCTAAGTGTAATGCTGCCGTCCCTGAGGTTAATGCGGCGGTGTAAAGCGTTGAGTTTGTAGATAGCTCCAGTGAAATGGCTGTTTCAAATTGGTTAACATTGGGCCCCAATGGTGCTACCCAATTGGTGTCGAATGCTTCTTTTACATATTTCTCTTCAGCACCTCCTAAGTGTGGAGAGGAGAGCCAGATTTTAGGAAGTTGCATAAATGAATTATGAATCTAATAGAAGTATTTAGTGATCATCAACGTGCTAGATACCCCCCATCAACAGGGATTACAGTTCCGGAGATATAATCACTTGCCGGGGATGCTAGAAATACAGTAAGCCCTTTAAGGTCTTCTCCTCTTCCCCATCTATTCATGGGTATTCGGTGCAAGGCTTCGGCATTTCTAACGGGGTCATTAATCAATGCTACATTTAATTGTGTATCCATATATCCGGGTGCGATCGCATTAACGGTAATACCTTTTGCGGCCCAGTCGTTGGAAAGACATTTTGATAATTGAGCAACACCACCTTTGGAAGCAGCATAAGCAGGGATTGTAATGCCACCGAAGAAACTCATCATAGATGCGATATTTATGATCTTACCCCATCCATTTGGTATCATTACATTGGCAGCAAGCTGACAATAAAAAAATGTTGCGTTAAGATTGATCGATATCACGTCGTCCCAGTCTTTTTCGGGGAACACTTCGCTTTTATGTCTTCGTTGTATGCCGGCGCTATTTACGAGGACATCTACTTTTCCTCCCAATGTACTTAAAGCGGTTTCAAAAGAGCTTTTGATCTGTGCCCTGTCGCTTACATCTGCTTTTATGGCAGTTGCTGTATATCCTTGTCTGGATAAATTTTCACAGATACCAAAGACCTTATCATCCAGGTCAATGATCACAATTTCTGCCCCGGCTTCTACAAGTGCTTCTGCCATTGCCACACCTAGATCGCCGGCGCCACCAACTACCATTGCTTTTTTTCCTGAAAGACTGAATTGATTAAGAATTTTTGACATAAATATTAATTTTTAGCCCATAAATAAACCACCATTCACATCTAAAACGGCGCCCGTTGTAAACCCGGCTTCTTCACTTGCGAAATAACATACTGCAGCAGCCACTTCATCAGATGTTCCAAATCTTCCTATAGGAAATCTGCCCAGTAATCTTTTTTTTGTTTCCTCATCCCTTGCCTTCAACATATCGGATTCAATAGTACCTGGGGCAACACAATTTACAGTTATTTTTTTTAAGGCTAATTGGCGTGCAATACCATAGGTCATTGCTATCATGGCTCCTTTTGATGCGCTGTATGCCATACCATTTTCAAATCCACCCATTCTGCCTGAGTTTGACGATATATTGATGATGCGTGGGGCTTTGCTTTTTTCGAGGTATTTAACAGCTTGCTGGATCATGAAAAAAGCGCCTCTTGCATTTATCGACATCACTTCATCCCAGTGCTCAATGGTCATTTCAGGAATTTTAGCCATATCCAAAACTCCTGCGCTATTCACGAGTACATCAATTGAACCAAAATGCTGATCGATAGTTACCAATGCAGCCTGTACAGAAGCAAGATCTGAAACATCACATTGTATTCCAATGGCGGTACCTCCGTTCTCTACTATAGAAGCAGCGGCCTTCTCAGCACTACCTTGAGTGACACTTAGTATTGCAACATTCATCCCGCCCTTTACAAATTTCTTCGCGATCGCAAGACCGATATTTCTCGATCCGCCGGTTACAACGGCTGTCCTGCCTGTTAGCGTAAGCACTGAATCAGTTTTCATAAGACCTATAATCTTTTATTTTTTGAGGATCGACCCAATCTACGATCATATTGTCACCATTAACATCCTTAATGGTAAGCATTTTCTGAAATTCAAAGATCTTTTCCCCTAGTTGATCAAAAGAATCGCATTGGGCATATATTCTTGCGAACACCTGTCGTTCTGTTCCTACCATACTGGGCTCTACAACATCATTTTCATTAAAGCGTTGGAGCAAAAAAGATACACTTTTATCGTTCTTTATTTTATCAAGACCGATCACCTCAGCGATCTTTCCACTTTTTAAAAGCACCCATACGGTAGTCCCATATTTATTCCGGAATAAACAATCATTTCTCTCGTCAAGATCGGCCACACCTAATGAACCGGTGAGTGCAAAATTAAGCAGCATCTTCCTGTGGTCAAATCCATTGATCGCTGCTATATGAATGTGCGGGGCTTCCCCTTGTAATCTAAAACCGGGATCATATGCATAAAAGCGGCCATCTTTTATAAAAAACTGAACATTCAACACACCATTCTTCACTCCCAATTTTTCAAAAAAAGTAAGCATTCCCGGATTTATATTCTTTATAAATTCATTTGCGTATTTGGATGGATATATCGCTCCCATACACACAGGGCTTAAATTTCCCTGTTTTTTAGTTGTGATTCTGTCAGCAAGAGCGGATAAATACGCTTTTCCATCTTTGAATGTATAATATGCAAACATGTCATCGCAGTTCATATATTGCTCTACCAATACTCCCCCTTTCTTAGAATGAGACAATGCTTTGGTGATAGCTTCTTCCAGTTCTGATCTGTCATAGCATATGCGCATGCCGACGCCTGCGCCATTATCAACGGGCTTAATCATCAGTGGTAATTCCAGTTTCAGGCTCGTAACCTGTGAAGTATCATTGATGTAAACACCGGGAATATCCTGAATGCCATATTTTTCACAAGCTGATTTAAAGCCATCTTTACTGCAAAATGCTTTTACGATATCTATTGTGGCATAGCAAGGCATATTCAACTTTTCACAAATGGCCTGATAAGGAGCCACTAAAATATCAGCAACACCTACCAGTACGCCATCTACTTTTTTTTCTCTCGCAAATTCAACAATCTTATCCACTTCAAAACCATCAAATTCACGATGTTCCTTTGCTTTTTGTTTGGCAGGGGCATCCGGGTTAGGGTCAACAACTATGGTGTATATACCAAGTGAATTGGCAATATCAACCAATATTCCTGTTTCAGGGTTTCCGCCAAGGATCAGCAATCTTTTGCCGCTTAATAGATTATCAATCATTTAAAAAATTAAAATCGAATCCAATATAGCTTAAATAGGAAATAACAAACTCTTTATCCAGGATCAAAGGCCTGTATTTGGCACAGTTGAAACCATAGAGAGACAGCACATTTAATATCTGTTCGATCTGGCTTCCATCAATACTAGCAATAATAATTGAATCATATTCTTTCGCGATCTTAAAGAACGGCGAATCTACCTGTAAGCCAAGCTCATTACTTTCGACATGATCCAAATCGATCCAAGAGGTTAATTGAATGACATTGTGAATATTATTAAATGCAACTAATCGCTGGCCAAAAGTTCCGGAACTATAAACCAAAACTCGGTCACCTTTTTTTAGCCCCTGAAAAGGTATATGTGATTCTGAGTTAGATATCAGTCCCCCAAAACGCACCAATGCCTGCGAATACAGATAATATAACAGATCACGCCTGAGTTTTACTATATCAATTTTTTCTAACAAGGCAGTATACAAATAAGATACTAAATTGATCAGGTGGCTTCTCTCCATCTCACTACTCTGAATAGCCTTGACCATTGAGTTCACCCTTTGCCTGTAAAAATAATTACAACTATGTGTGATGCCTATGCTCGAACAGAGTGGCATATACGAATATGTAATGGCGGCATCTTCACCCATTGTAATTTCATTGGGAACATAAAATAAGATTTCAGCAAGTAATTCACGCCGGAATAATTTGTTCCATACATAAGTTGATACGCCATGTTGAAAAAAAGTACTCGTATTCAACATATTATTGAGTAACTCAGTCAGATCACCAGAAGCATATACCCATTGTTTATATAAAGGTGTTATTTTCTCATTCCTTCCCTCAAAAGCCCTGATATGGCCGCTAATAACAAGGTCAACCTGGTGCAATTCTACAATTCTATACATCGATGCGAGGAAATCAACATCAACCCAGTCATCGCCGTCAACAAATGAAATAAATTCCGCACGTGCGGTTTCCAGTCCAGCCTTTCTAGCACTCAATAAGCCACCATTAGGTTTATTAATGATAGTGATCCTTTTATCTTTTTCCTGGTAATTCAAACAGATGTCATGAGAATTATCAGGACTGCCATCGTTAACCAAGATCAATTCAAAATCAGCAAAAGACTGTTCAAGGATACTCTCAATACACTTAGGCAGGAATGAATCAACATTATAAATAGGTACGATCACACTGATCCGTGGTATGTTCTTAAGCATCCTTTCTTATTCTAACGTAAAATACTGCTCCGCCTTTTACTTCTACCTGTGCATTTGACCTTGCAGTAGTCACATACAGATTCTTATGATTATCAAAACAAACCGAAGTCACATTCTCTAAAGGGATCTCAATTCTCCCCATATTTTCTCCTGTACGCGAGTTCCATATCGAAACACAATACCCACCCCATTCCGCAACCCAGAGGTTACCATCTTCATCCATATCCATTCCGTCTGGTACACCTGCGCCCTGAAAATGAACCAGATCATTTATATAATCACATGAACCAGATTCCAAGTCGTATTTATATTTTGATATGGTACGGGTTGGCGTGTCGATAAAGAACATGTTTTTTGAATCCTTAGTTAAGACGATCCCATTGGAAATTGTTGTGTTATTGATCAGCACTTTAACATTACCATTAGAATATGACAGAACAGACCCAATATTCTCAATGATTTCCGGATAGCCCATGGTGCCTATCAGGAAACGCCCTTTTGCATCCAGTGTTCCGTCATTAAACCGCGTATTGGATGGAATTACAATTTCGAATGTCTTTTCGGCAGTCAACGATTCAAAATTCAAATTATAAAAGCCCTGAATTGACGCAGCTACGATTCCGAATTCAGCGCTTATGAAAACACAACTTGTTGGAGACGCCAATTGAATATAACGCATCTCCCTAGTTAAAGGGTTAAACCTATACACCCGGTAATCAAAAATAGAAACGAAGTAAAGAAAATGAGTAGCCTTATCAAATACCGGTCCTTCAAGTAATTCAGCGCCCAAGTCTGCTACCAATTCAACATCGTACTTCATTCTATATATATTCGCCTCCATTAACCCGTATTGTGGAACCAGTTACCATACTGGATTCGTCAGATAAAAAATACATAACTGCTGGAACAGGATCATTTACTGTAAGTAATCGCCCCATTGGGATATTCGCCGATGCTTCTGCATCAAGTTCTTCTCTGGAAATACCTAGTGATTTTCTTAATTCCAGTTCACCTTCCGTCGCAGTCCAACCCATTACTACAATATTTGAACGGATATGGAATTTAGCATATCGTCTAGACAGATGTTCCGCCAAAATTTTTACACCACCTTTTGAAATCGCATAAGCAGCTCTATCTATCTGGCCCGATTCCATGTGAGAAGTTCCGAAGAACACAAAACTACCTCCATGGTTCATCATAGTTTTCAAAGCTGCTTGCGTGATAAAGAAAGTAGATTTCAGATTAATGTCAAATACGTTGTCATATGTTTCTTGAGTGCAATCAGCAAGACCTGAAAATGGTGTGATTCCCGCGTAAAAGACAACTCCGTCGATCCTATGCCATAATGCTAAAACCTCTTCAATGAACTGAATGCATTTATCGGTATCTCTAAGGTCAAAGGATTTGACCAAAACTTTATCATCTGCAACAATGGCAAATGACTCAGTAGGCTCTTTGAAGGCCACTGCGACACGATGGCCAATTTCTAAACATGCCTTTACCACTTCCAAACCAACACCCCTATTCCCGCCGATTACTACAATATTCTTCATGCATTTACTTTTTGATTTCCTGCTCAAAGACTTCAGTATAAAATCCTCTATTTAATTATCAATCGAATCTCTTCTAAATAAGAATCAATTACTATTGATTTTTCAAATTGACTTATTACTTTTTTTCTAGCCAAAACACCCATTTTTCCTTTCTCCTCCTCAGTCAATAATAAAAATTTACGAAGTACAGATGTTAATGCTGCTACAGATTGTTTCTCAAACAAATAACCCGTTTCTTGGTCGTCAACAATTTCTTTACTTCCAGGAACATTTGACGCCAGGATAGGCTTTTCTAATGAAGCTGCCTCCAAAAGTGTATTTGACATACCTTCACCATATGTTGGCAACACAATACACTTACTTGCCAACATAAACTCTTTAACATTATTTGAAAAGCCGAAATATTTAATTATTCCTTCCTTCTCGGCTTTTTCAATGAATTCAGGTGAGATAGTATTGTTTCCCTTGGAATTAGAATAATATGGTCCCAGAAGACCAAAAATAATTTTGGGATTTGTTATTTTAATCTGGCGAGCAGCTTCAATGTATTCTAGAATCCCTTTTTGTTTAATTATCCTTGCTACCAATAAAAAGTCAGAATATTTATCGTGAATTTTTGAATCTCGTACACATTCTTTTTTAAAGTACTTTGTATCAACCCCTGAACCGGGTACAACTTTCACTTTAACACCGCCTAACCCTATGTCGGTAAATAGTTTTTTGTCATAAGCATTTTGAAAGAAAACGACTTTATATTTTTTTAGAATAAAACGCGTAAAAAACATAAAGATCGAGTTTAGTTTACTCCCGCCTGAAATAGTCGAAGTACCCGTAATTGTTGCAATACTCGGAATCTTCAAAAAAATATTAGTTAAACCCAAAAATAAAATCGGCCTTACATTGAATGCAACACATAATTTTGGTTTGGTTTTACGCAAAAAAATAAACAAACGAACAACGGATCTAATTGCATTTATTGGACTTGATGAAAGTTGACCTAATTCTAGAAGTTGAAGTGAAGTAATTTTATTATCGATTTCCCCAAATTCATTTTTATAGGCTCTAAAGCCTACTACAATAACTTCATACCCTCTAGCTGTAAGTTGCTCAACTAAATCCTTCCTAAATCCTGTAATGGCATTATTAATATCGCCTTCAAAAAAAATAATTTTCACTAGCTTATTTTTCTTGAAGCAACGAAGATTTCAGCCGACGTAAATAATCTTGCATCAAAAAGTATAAGCTTATGTACCAGGCCTTTCAAAAAGGGCAAAAAATATCCAATATTGTGTAAGAGTCTAAAGAAAAAACCAAATCCATCCTCCCTGTACACTTCAAAACCTGACTTTTTCAATAAGTATGTTAATTCCCTAAAGGAAAAATGTTGGTGCCATTTTTTTTCCTTCTCAACATCACCGAATAAACCATTAACGCATTGAATAAAATGCATGTTGTAATATTCTTTTCCAAATTTGTATTCAATGTAACTACGATGTAATCCTGGAAAAACAAATTTCCAATTGCCCAAATCAAGAAAAGAAAAGAAATGTTTACCGGGAACAGCCACTATAAGTATTCCATTACTTTTTAACAATCTTGACAACTCATTTAACAATGCGGATTGATCAAAAACATGCTCCAGAACGCCAATCATAGTAATACAATCAAACTTCTCATTTTCAAAAGGCAAGGGTTCACCTTTATGAATTAGAATCAAACTATGACCAGGCATTAATGTAGACTTATGCCCCTCAACTACTTCTTTATTCAAATCAACACTAATTGCTTTACTTACAATTCCATCTTTTAAAAACTGATCTAACATTCTCCCATCATAAGCACCATAATCCAATACTACAGCAGCATTACCTTTGTTCTTCAATTCTGAAAGTACTTCCCATGAGAATGACTGGCCCAGTTTTACTGTATTCTTAAAGGGATTATTAATTGACAATTTTGTTTTCATAGATTTTTGTTATTGTGAATATACCATTTTTGGAAACAATAAAAAGTCCAAATTTTAAAAGTATTATCTTCAACCTTATTTAAATGATTGAAGACAATTTTTGAGATGTAATCTGGATTAAAGATGCCTTGGTCTTCAATAAAGTCTTTTCTAGAGAATTCTAGTAGTTCATTTTTCAATGATTCTCTCAACCAATTGCCAACGGGTACCCCAAAACCACTTTTGGGCATTGAAAATAGGCCATTTGGCAACATTTGTTTAAAAGTGTCCTTTAGAATCTTCTTTGTGTGACCATTTTCAATTAAGAAGTTATCCGGCAAAGTAAAACTAAACTCAATTAGCCTGTGATCCAAAAAAGGAGATCGGCACTCTAGAGAATTAAGCATACTAGTCCGATCCACTTTTACCAGCATATCACCCTCAAGACTAATATTAATATCCATAAATCTCGCTTTGGCAATTTGGGACAAAATTGCCGATGATTGATATAATGGTTGAAAATAATTTAAATTTAAATCATAATGGGATTGATTTTTGAATAACATTTTTCTGTCATTGTCTAAATATCCTAATGACATGATATTTACTAGATTGCTGAACTCTGAATTTCCAACGGCATTAAGAAATTTTTTTACTTGAAACAACTTTCCTCTATCGTCCCTTTGACTTTTCACCATAGAAATACCTGGCTTTATAAACTGTTCATGTAACCAACTCGGCACCCATCGTTTGTACTTCTCAGAATAGAGCGACATTAAGTATCGATTATATCCACCAAACACCTCATCTCCGCCATCACCAGTTAACGCAACTTTAACATGTTCACTAGTAACCTTAGAAACAAAATATGACGGTAAAGCAGAAGAATCTGCGAATGGCTCATCGAAATTCAAAATCACTTTATCAATTTCCTCTTCTATACTTTTCAGATCTAAAAGAATTGGATAATGCTCAGTTTTGAGATGTGATGCAACCGCATTTGATCGATCAGATTCATCAAACTTTTTATCATTAGAGATTATCGAGAATGTTCTTATTCGCCCTGTTGACTTAATATCAGCCATTACTGCAGTAATTATACTAGAATCAACGCCTCCACTTAAAAAAGCGCCGTAAGGAACATCAGAAATCATCCTCTTTTCCACAGAATCAAAAATAAGATCTCTTAATTTCTTTTTTGCAGCAGAATAATCCGTTGATTTTTCCGCTTCACATGGAATTTCAATTTGCCAATATTTTCTTGATTGAAAAGCAAGTGTTCGGGTATCAATTTCAATTAAGCAAGCAGATTCAAGCTTATAAATCCCTTCATAAATAGTATGTGGTGCCGGTATGAAAGTAAGTGCAAAAAATAAATTCAGACCCTGCTCTGAAATACTGGGAAATCTAATGCCATGACTCTCCGAGAACTGTTTTAGAGATTTTAACTCACTTGCAAAAACGAAAGATTCTTGATGTAGCCAATAATAAAGTGGCTTTTCACCAGTTCTGTCTCGTACGAGATAAACCTTCTCTAGTCTTTTATCATATATTGCAATTGCAAACATGCCGTTTAGATATGAAAAGAAATCTATACCCTGGTGTTCATATCCACGTAAAATTACCTCAGTGTCGGAATGAGTTTTAAAGACAGCTCCATATACCGATTCGAGATTCAGCCTTAATTCCTTGAAGTTGTAAATCTCTCCATTAAATATAATAGCGATCTGATTATCTTCTGAGAACATTGGTTGATGTCCCGAGTCAATATCAATAATTGATAAACGTCGCATCCCAAAAGCAACTCTATTATCATGATTAATATAGATTCCCGAATCATCTGGGCCACGGTGGATGATTGAATCATTCATCATTGAAATCGTCTCCCTAATATTTGAGTCCGACTTCGTTGTAATAATTCCGTTAATTCCGCACATTAAACACTTGATTAAAGATGTTGATATAATGTATACTATTCCCTTCGACAGAATAATATCTCTTCACTATTTCTTTGTTTTTTAAACCGACTTTTCGAAAATAATTTAAATTTGAGCCAAAGTGAATTATGCTCTTAACCCATTCCTCATGAGTAGTTGCAAATAAATTTGAATTATCACGATTTATTTTCACATTAGCTTCTAAGGGTGTAGAAAGAGTCGGTTTCCCAAAGGACATGTACTGTATTAATTTAAAACCACATTTCCCTCTATTCGAAGGTGTGTCGCGCAATGGCATAATGCCCAAATCAATATCATTTAAAAAAAAATCCTCTTCGCGTACTGACCAGTCATAAAATTTGACATTTGGAAAATTTAATTTTGATTTCAAATGACTATCAAAACCCATGAATTTAAAAATTACCCCGGGCATTAAAAACGAAATACTCTCAATGACCTCACGTATGAATATTACATTAATCGAAGTAGATTTAGAACCGATCCATCCAATTGAAAGAAAATCAGTAATTGAAATTTTAGGCGGAATATTTACACATCTCTCAAAAATCAAACTTGTTGGTATTTCAACTACATTTTCGTTGTGATTCAAAAAATAAGTTGTTAAATAGGGACTTCCAGAAATAACGACTTTTGCTTTTTTGGCAATGTAAGGTATTTTATTTTTCAACAATCCTCTGATAATAAAATTTTGATGTAAATCATAATTATGAAAAATCGCATCATCATAATCCAAAACAATTTTTACCTTGGTTTTATATAATAGATACTCTAATATCGGCGGAAAATAGGGTAGTAATTCATACTCAATAAAAACAACTTGATCGGTACCCAAACATTTTAAAACCTGTACAATTCTAATGAAGTAGGCTTTAAATAGTTTAATATAATCAGTCCTCCTATTTTGATACAGCCTTTCTATGTAATTATCCTTAAATAAAGGATAGAAACGTAAACTAAATTCTTTCTCAAGATAAAACTTATACTGAAAAGACCTGTATCTACTACTTGGTCCTTCTTCACTATATTTTGTAAAATACAATATACTATTCACTTCTCTTTTCAGCTACTACGTTAGATGGTAAACTTAAAATCATATACATAAACGCTACTAACTCGAACGTTCCTCTAGTAAATAGGTACTGATTCTTTATACACAAAAGCAAAGTGATTATAATAATCATCCTCAATGCTTTCAACATATTAATTTTTAACAAATCATTAAAATCATTGTATTTAAACTTAATATACATTTTACAATAAAACAATAAAGAAATAAACAACCCTAAAAGGCCTACTGCATTGATTGTTTGTATATATCCACTATCACTAAGTGGAGAAACATTTTCACCAAAAAACAAACCAATTATTGATTTTGGCAAAATTATGAAATCAATCAACATTTGAACAGGGTCTGTTTTCGCATAGGTCAAAACAGCCTCGTCATTTCCCTTTTCTGATAGATCGGCAAATAATTCAATTTCTATAGTTGATATGAAATTAGGAAGAATGTGTTCATACACAGTCATAGCTGTCACTGTAAATAATACACCCCCAAAAAAGATTTTTTTTATTGAAAACTTGGAGCTAACCAAAAATTGAAAAAACAATAAGGTCGATACAAATAACAACACTACTATTGATGTTCTCGATGTGAAAAAAACAGAGATAAAAAAAACTAAGGCTTTAATAACTGATGATACTTTATTGTCTCGATAGAAAATAAACAAACAAATTAAAAAACCCGAAATTGACAAATAACCAGCAATATCAAAACCAGCTGTTAATCCATTATACCTCAAATCCCTATTCTCAGCAACAAATTGAAAAACCTTTGCCAAAATAACCTGTATGGACGGAGAAACTATAGAAAAGTATATAGCAAGAGGGTGCAGAATAAGGACATTTACTAAAATACTCAAAGCTGATTCAAAACTGTTGTTATAGCGTAAAATAAACGATAGACAAAACAATGAAATAAATGACCTAAAATACCTTAAAAATTCTGGATTTGCCGGAAAGAGAATGAATAAGACAAAAGAATATAAAAGCAAAAATAAGATAATCCCCAATAAAATAAGTTGGTCTTTAGTAAAAAATAAACTATCTCGCCCATAAAACATTAATAAAATTGGGAATAACAATAATCTGCTATCAAAAAAGCCGTATTTTGGGCCAAATAAAGCAAGTACTACAGCCGTGTAATGAATAAACTTCACTTAATTTGCAAAAGAAGGAACATCTTTGAATATGAACTCCGAACTAAATCCATTGATCTAAACACAATCGTTTTTTCCCGGATAACTTCTTTACTATTAGGCCTATTCAATATATCTAATAAATTACGTACTTGATAACAATTTAATTTTTGTGAAAAATCATGAACTATACCAACTTCAAGTCTTTCAACAATTTCAGAATCATCACCAATGTTCACAGGAATAATTATTGGCAAACCCATTGACCAGTATTCTGCATTTTTTATAGGTGAAAAAAAATTCGATACTTTACTAGATATATGAAAATTAAAAGCGAAATCAGCCGCTGCCAAGTAATCAAATACACTTTCCGGCTTGGCAAATAATATACTAACATTTCGTTCATCTAAACCAATTGATCTCAATTGCCTAAATATATCCTCTCGATCGTTAGGTGTTAAAAGAATGATTGAAAATTGATGGTTCAGAAACTCATTCAAATCACTAATCAACTCAAAAGCCTCCCTTTCATAATATAAACCTCCAAACTTTCCTGCGTATATTCCAACCAAATTTGCTTCAGGTATATTCAGCTGATTTCGGACTGAATGTCTAATAGAAGAGGAAAATTTAACCTTAGAATAGTCTACACAACAAGGCTGAAGGATGACTTTACTCTCTGGAATCCCTTGCTCAACCAACTTCTTCTTATAACAATTGGATACTGGTAATAATACTGAGGAAAAAAATTTCTCTATATTTTCAAAAAACTTTAAACACAAATATCTAATTCCCCATTTTGACCATCCGTTGGGAATATTTATTTGATAATCAGAGTGTGGTTCAAATGATTCAACCACAAAAGGAATACCATAGATTAACTTAGCCAATAATGCAAAAATTCCGGTAAAAGCTGATCTTGCAATTATCAAATCGTACTTCTCTACCTTATGCTTCGATTGAATTGTTCTCCATGCGCAATAGTAATCTTTAATTTTAAAAATTAAATTTGAATGCTTACTTCTTCTTAAAGAATAATGATTTACGCTTGACGCTATAATCGGCTTTTGATAAATTTCATCTTTCTCAAAAGTATAATAATCAATTTGCTCTATTTGACTAAAGTTACTTAAGACTTCTAAATGGGGTATCGAAGTAGCTTGTGATAATCCTTCCCTAATACTCCAATATGTCAAGTAGGCAATTTTCAATCTAAACAATACTATAATTAAACAATCAAATACTCTGTGCCTTCCAAACAGACAGATACTCTTCAGCCACCTTAATATGACAATGATTTTCTTTAATAAACTCTCTACCCGCCCATCCTAAGGATTCAAATTCTCCTTTTTTATCAATTAATTGTTCAATAGTGCTAGTAATTGAAGAAACATTTGGAGTTATATTAAAAACCGGTGTCGATTTTTGATTTAATGATGCGAGTGCGACTTTTTCGCCACCTCCCAAAACAATTTTCCCCATCGCCAAAGAAACTAATGCATTTACTCCATTTGAATGAGAATTAACCTGATCAATAACAATATTAGTGCTCGTCAATAATTTTGTATACTGGCTAAACGGCAATTTACCTTCAATTCTTAACTCCAATTCCCTGGGGTATCTTTGTTCAAGATAATTAAAAGCTTCTTCCACAAATCGCGTTCCCTTAAAGCCGTATTTATTTAAACCGTGAAAAATACTTATTCTATTATTGAAAATTCTATTTGGATTGTACTCTATTTTGTTCAAATTAATTGCAATAGGAATGGTCCTTAAAAGCTTTGGATGGCCTTGATACGATTTTTCATATTCATACATTATTGGAATAATTCCCCGACAGTGTTTAATAATATCATTATTGTGTTCTAATGATTTATCAGACTCCATAAAATAGGACAATGATTTTTCATCATATTTTAAAACATCATTAAAAGGACCGTAAGGCAATCTAGTTCTTCCATACCTCCAAAAATAAGCATCATCACCTGCAGCAGATAAAAATAAGTTGGTCCTCTCGGAAATTTTTTTCACAAAGTACTTAGCTGGAAATAGTTTCCAAGGAATAGCAAAGGGATTCACTAGATGAACAACATCGAATTTATCAATATCTTTTAATAAATTGATGTATTTTAATCTATATTCTGCTTTACCAACTAAACCTTTAAATCTAGACTCTAAGTTGATATCCGTGCTTATTTTTTTCCAATTATCTCCCGCAGAAGCAACAACGCAATCGTGACCGAGTTCAACTAGTCCTTCTTTAAGATTTTTGTGTATACCGCTATATTCACCTAATAACAGTATTTTCATAAATCCTTGCCAACTAATAAATTCCTAAATATAAATATCATTCCTAATAGGTATAAGAAATAACTAATTGCAAATGCAATAGTAATTCCCTTGATTCCAAAATAATTTACACACACATATCCCAAAACAATATACAACAAAGTTGATAAAATTTCTGTTAATATAAATAGTTTAGTCATTGATTTAGCTACAATAAGATAACCTAAAATCCAAGATGCCATTTTAAAAAAATCTCCAAGCAATTGATAAAAAAATAAATCAGACATTTCTAAAAAGTCCGCAGTGTACAGTATTTCAATTATATTTGTACGCAATATATATATTAACAATGCGCTAAAGAAGACAACTGGTAGTATTAATTTATACCCAAATAATACTTCAGCCCTCAGCTCCTTAGCAGTATGCAAAGATGACAATTTAGGTAAATAATAGACTGCTAATGCTGTCGTCAAAATCATCAAATATCCGTCAGAAATACGCATTAAGCCCTGCCAAATACCGGCAGATTCCAGCCCAAAACTAGAAATTAACATATTTCTTAACACAATATGAGAGACCGGAACAGTTACTGCTGTAACAACAGCCATCACAGTAAAGTGAGACAACTTTTGAAGAATTGAAGTATCTATCTTTTGAGTAAAATAATCCATTGAAAACCACGGCGTCCTAAAAATTACAAATAAAGTGACAAAAAAAACTACAGATTGTGACAAGACTAATGCATAGAGTGCACCATTCAGTCTAAAAAAGTATACCAAAACTAAAGTAAGCAGAAGGCCAAAAACACTCCCAAAGGTGTTAACTATAGTGTACGCCTTTATCTCATTTCTGCCGTTCAAAATAGAAATAAACAAGGAATTCAATGAATACAAAACTACAGTCAAACCAAAGATTCTGACAGGTAGAGCATATTCTGTTGACGTTAGTATCAAATTTGAAACAAACTTTCCAAAAAACAATAACGTAAATCCAACGGCTCCAGAACAATACAGACTTATTTTAAAAGAAGTACTTACTAAAGACTTTATCTTGTCTTCATCTCCCATATATTCTGCGGTATATTTTACTACGCCCGTATTGATAGCTCCATTTGCAAAAGTTAGAAATATACTGATCAGATTTGAAAAAGCTCCAAGTAAAGCTATCCCTCCAGTCCCCGTATAAATTGCGACCACCTTGTTAGCCAAAAATGCTGAAGAAATACGAATCAACGTTATAATAGCTGAAAAAAATGTAGATTTGAAAAGACTCACCTTATTAACAATCTATATTCTTTAAAATTTTACAAGGATTACCACCAGCAATAACGTTTGCAGGTATAGATTTATTTACTACCGATCCATTTGCAATGACAGAATTCTCTCCTACAGTAACACCCTTCAAAATTGTCACATTTGCCCCAATAAATACATTTTTCTTTATAACTACCGCGCCAGTCTTATGACTACCATCATTGCGCCTAAGTGGAGAAACATTGTGAAAATCGCTATCATATACACAAAAATTTGGACCAATTAAAGTATCACTACCAATATATATTCCTTCACCATCACTTATAATTGAAGCATTATTATTAATCCATACACCATTTTCTATTTTAACAACAGAATTCACATTTCGCGCTTCGATATAGGCATAAGTACTGTAAAATAAAGGAGATGAAACTACTCCCAAATTAACTTTTCCTTCAAAAATAATCTTTCCATTTCCGGCCAATAATGTCGGTAAATGACAAATTGGTCTTCCCTCAACTAATGCACAATTTGATAGTATTTTGTATTTAAAAATTCGTGATTTCTGAAAAATAAAAAGATTGATGTGATAACGAATCCTCCGCTTCAGTTTACTTAATATTCTCTTAATATTCATTTATAGCAGCTATAATCTTTTGCATCTCTTCCTCTCGAATTACCGGACTGATTGGTAGACTTAGCACTTCTCTGTGTATTAAGTCTGTAACTGGGAAATAATCTGAGTTTAAAGCCCTAAAACATTCTTGCTTGTGGGGAGGTATGGGATAGTGAATTAATGTTTGAATATTCTTTCTTGAAAGAAATTCTTGTAGTCCATCCCGATTTTCTGTTCTTATCACAAAGAGATGCCAAACGTGCTCATCTTCAAATCCAGGACTCGGCAAAGTTACACAAGGATTTACTATATTATCTAAATAGTAATTTGCAACCGATCTTCTGTAGGCAATTTCAACATCAATAAATGGCATTTTAACATTTAAGAAAGCCGCCTGAATTTCGTCCATTCTGCTATTCATTCCTTGATATTGGTTGACATATTTTCGAGCGGAACCGTAATTTGCCAAAGCACGAATCACAGTCGCAAGATTTTCGTCTTTGGTTGTAACCGCCCCCGAATCTCCTAAAGCGCCAAAATTCTTACCTGGATAAAAACTAAATCCAGCTGCATCACCAAGACTACCTGATCGGACGCCTTTCCATTTTGCGCCTATTGCTTGAGCGTTATCCTCTATAATCTTAAGGTCATACTTTTTAGCTAGAATTTCTAATTGCTCACTCCAACAAACTCGTCCATATAAATGAACTACCATTATAGCCTTAGTTCTTGAAGTGATCTTGCTCTCAATCGCTTCAATATCTAAATTGTAGGTATCTAAATCAGGCTCTACTAAAACTGGAACTAAATTATTATCCGTTATAGCTAAAATAGAAGCAATATAAGTATTAGCTGGTACAATAACCTCATCACCAGCGTTAAAAATACCCAATTCAATGTAAGCTTTCAGGATAAGCCGCAAAGCATCTAACCCATTTCCAACAGCAATAGCATGTCCTCCTCCTTGAAAAATTGCTAGATTGCCCTCAAACTTATTAACGTGTTCTCCTAAAAGATACCAGCCACTATCAATCACTTCAGCAGCAACTCTCTTTAGTTCGTTAGCATATTCACTATTAACTTTTTGTAAGTCCAAGAATTTAACCATGCAAGTTCTTGAATTTAATATTAGCGCTTTCGTTTATCACAATAGTATTGGCTGGTATATTTCTAGTTACAATAGACCCTGATGCAATTACGCTATTATTACCTACAGAAATCTTTGGCTCAATAAATATTCCAGTACCAAATTTAACTGAATCAGAAATATCTACACTCCCAGAAGTTACTACATTTGGCCCAAATGTGCTGTGACTCCCTAATGTGTTATGATGTTCGATATTGCATTTAGCCGAAATAAAATTATCATTACCAATTTTTGTACTAGCTCCAACAACGACATCAGCCAAAATCACATTGCCTTCGCCTAAATTAACATTGAAACCAATTATTGCACTCCTGTGAATTAAATTTGCAAAGGGAATTCGATGTTCCTTTAATTTTTCATAGATGCTCTTTCGAAACGGAATTGAGGTCGACACAGAATTAATTATTACATCAAATTTATTATTCTCAAAATCATTTAGAATACTTAATGGATCCACTTTGCCTACCACAGGGATGTTAAAGATAACAGAACCAAGTTTTTCAGGTGTGTCATCATAAATACATACAGGAATAAATTGGTTAAGGTTAAATACAATATCTAGGATTTGGACAAGCCCTTTCCCCGCTCCGATAATAGCAATACGATTAATTTTATTAGTATTACACTCATCCAAAATAAAATTCTTAATACCTAACTTTTTTTGTAATAATTCAAGTGTGATGAACGTTTCTTCCCATGCAGAAACATCAAGTTTATTTCCTTGTATGAATGCTTTGGCCATTTCGGTATAAACTTTTTCATCCTGCGAGGCATTTTTACTTTTGATTATACTTTTCTCAAAAAACTCTTCAAAATTATCTATCTGAGAATCACTAATAATATATAAAGTGTCGTTCACAGATATGCTTACTCCCTTTTGGTGAGTAGTGTAAAAATAACCTTCATAATTGGCCTCGACTTCTATCAGTGCCTTACTAGAATCTAGCTCGAATAACAACTGCCCTACTTTAACAACATCCCCATTACAACATTTTACCTCAACTATACTGTAGTTATTATCATTTACGTTATACTGTTCACATTTTACTTTTTTTATATCCATTCTTTACATTTTTAAAATTGCACTAATTATATTCTCTTTACTAGGCAATAGATTAATTTCAGCTTCATATGAACTAGGAATTATATCATTATTACCAACCCTTAGCATTTTTTCAATTTTCGCCCCGTGCATAATTAATTGAGAAATTACTTCAGATCCAAAAGCTGCATATGAACTTCCTTCTTCTATTGTTACTAGAGCTTTTGTTGTAATTATTGAGTTGTATATTGGCGTTAAATTAAATTTTGAAATTTCAGAGTAACAAACAATCTCCACTGCAATTTCATGATACAACAATAAATCTCTAGCTGCCCCCTCAATATCAAATAAAGTGCCCCCATAACATAAAATTGAAATAGTCGGTGTCGCATATTTCGGTTTTATAAAAATTACAGGGAAGTCATCATTTGACATCGAATAATCATGCGATACAATAAAATCTTGTTGCGAAAATCTTGTGTAGTCTATTTTATTTTCAATTACTAGCGTTGGAACTTGAGACTCAAATATTTTTGAATAAATTCCTTTAGGGTTTAATCTATAATTTAAAACTATAACATTAACCCCATAAATTCCTAAAAAGTGTTTTTCAAGGGATTGAGAATGTGTGGGTCCATATCCTCTTTTTCCACCCATGGGCGTTCTTAATATAAACGGCATTTTTATTTTTTTGCCGTACATGCCCTGGAATTTTGATGCATGTTGTAGTATTTGATCAAAACTTAATGTTGTGAAATCTCCGAACATAATTTCAACCACACAGCTAACACCGTACAGAGATAAACCAACACCAATACCTGTTATAGCAGCTTCGCTTATGGGAGTATTTTGTACGAAATTCGATAAATCGCTCAAATTTTTAGTGACCTTAAATGCGCCACCATACTCTTTCGGAGTATATTCAGTACTATTTTGAATGTCTTCCCCTAAAAAAACAGTAGATGGTTCTTTTTGAATTTGATTAATAAATGATTCATATATTAGATCGTTATAACGTTTATTTGAAGAACTTTCATCATGTATTAAATAATTAAATTCTACCGGTTTCAAATTCAAGGATGACTGTTCAGAGCTCACATTAGTCAAAGTTTCTTCCTTCGTAGCCTCCTCAAGCAACGAATTTAATAAAAACTCATTTTCAGCTCTTGTTTTTAAAGCTTCGTTTGGGAATTGTAATTCAAACACATTAATAGGGTCCAACCCAATAAACTTATTGATCTCCCCAACATCTCGATTATCATCCCCTTTAGAATGCGAATTCAACCTGTAACAATTAATCTCAATGAAAACAGGCACAAACTCCCGAGTTAATTTAACACCTTGCTTTATAATTGACTCAAGCTCTTCTATTTCCCAAATATTACAGTTAAAATATTCAAATCCAAAACCTTCAACCCTTTTTGAGACATCCCCTCCAAAGGTTTGTTTAATTGATGTAGACTGTGCATATCCATTATTCTCTAAAATGACCAATAGTGGAAGCTTGAAAATTCTAGCACAATTCATCGTTTCATACAACAAACCCTCTCCTAATGTTCCGTCTCCAATAAATTGAATAACAATCCCATGTTCTCCTAAATTTTTCTTTGCCATTGCCAAACCAGCAGCCACAGGGGTCATTCCACCTTGAATACCGTTTGAATAAAACTCTTTTTCCTTGAACAGATGCTGGCTTCCCCCAAATCCTCCAGAACATCCTCCTTTTTTACCTAATAATTCAAATAGTAAACCTTTAACATCACCAGTTTTTGAAATATAGTGACCGTGCCCCCTATGATTTGAAATATATATATCTTCTTTAATGGTATTTTCTTTTAATACTACAGGTATAATTTCTTGTCCAACACATGTATGAACTGTTCCATTTAATTTTCCTTCTGAAAATAACTTTAACAAAAGTTGCTCGAAGTCTCTAATTAATCTAGCAGCTTTATATTGCTCTAAATTCATATTTTTTAAATTTGAAATCATCATAGTCTCTTATATAATCTTCTTCATTGTATTCATGAGAAGCCAAAACCAAACATATAGCACCTGAAGAAAAATTAATTTCAGAAGCCCAAATGCCTGGAGGAATATGCAAACCAATATCTGGCTTGTTAAGTAAAACTTGCCTTTTTATATTACTATCATCAAGTAATATTTCAAAACTACCGCTTACAGCTACAAGAAACTGATGACATTGTTTATGAGCATGTCCGCCCCGTGATTCTCCTCCAGGTACATCATACAAATAAAAAACTCTCCTTACCGAAAAAGGAAGTTCTACATTGTTGTTCACCGCAGTGATATGTCCGTTTCTGTCGCCTATTTGGCTCAAATAAACTAAACTACATTCATAAACAGTCATATCATAGTTCAATTAAGGCAGATTTTGAAAATTGTCAAAATCTCTAATATAGTCTTCCTTTGAAAATATTTCACTCGAAACATGTAAAGCAAGGGCATTAGTCGAGAAATTTTCAATGTGCCTCCATGTTTTAGGAGGAAGGTAAAGACCATAATTACTTCTGTTTAAAGCAAATTTTTCTATTAGACCATTGCGATACTTTACCACCACATCAAAACTACCGCTCAAAGCAATAATTAATTCTTGTTGAGTGTAGTAAGCATGACCACCTCTTATTTCTCCTCCTGGTACATCATAGGTCCAAAACGTACGTCGAATTTCAAATGGTATTTGAGTTGGATACTGTAAAAATGTCAAGTTACCTCTTGGATCCTGAATTTTGGGTAAATTTATTAATTTCGCCTGGATTTCTATCATCAAATTTTCTTTTCCAATGAATCAAACATACAAATTTCATTAATATACATCAGGTAACCAACTAGGGCCGATAAACCGCCCGTTTCTATTATTTAAATATCGTATATAATTTGGCCTATTTTCAAAAATTTTTTGCTGCAATAAATATTCATTTAAGGTTATGATCCGATGCATTTCGGAATTAGTTTCCATTACGTACCAGCGACCTTGCCAAAAATATTCAAACACGTTGTGTGTCCTTATTCTATTGGAGAAAAAATCGAATATTGAAGTGCTTGAAGCCTGTGGATTAGAGTACAAAAAAACAGGTCTAACCTTTATATCATTCAATATCAGTACTTTTTGCATAAGCAAAGATCTATGAAAACAAAATCCTTTTTTCGTTTTTAAAATATGTTTGATATTAATTTCGCCAACTCCATTTGGGTAATGAACAACATGCTCAATAGTATAATTCTGTAAAGCAATTATATCTTTAGCACTTTTAATTTTTATTAACGTTCCGTAAAATCTTTCCAACTCATTAGATTCTGATTCAGTGGGCACTAACCTGATTTTATTATAAATAAATGAAAACAACAGAAATAAAAAGATAGAAAAAAAGAGAATTATTACAACTCTAGTTAAATTTCTACAGTACCCCATCTGCACTTGATTTTAGAAAACCCTTTACGTCAAAAAACACAGCATTGGCTTTCTTCAAATCACTAATTTGTAAATTCAAGAATTCTTTATGTGAAACACCTAATACCACCGCATCAAATTTTTGGTTAGGAAGAACCTTTGAAGTAATTAGTTGATATTCAAACATTACTTCAGTAGGGCTTGCCCAAGGGTCATAAACGCTGATACTTATACCGTATTCTTTTAGGGCCATAACTACATCCACAATTTTAGTGTTTCGCACATCAGGGCAATTTTCTTTAAATGTTATTCCAAGCATCAATACCTCTGCTCCGTTTATTGGTATACCTTTCTTAATCATTAATTTAACCAACTGAGAAGCTACATAAACACCCATGGAATCATTCAATCTTCGCCCTGCTAAAATAATTTCAGGATGGTAGCCCAATTCTTGTGCTTTTTGGGCTAAATAGTATGGGTCTACACCAATGCAGTGACCACCAACTAAACCGGGTTTAAATGGCAAGAAATTCCATTTAGTTCCTGCAGCTGCTAAAACGGCTTGCGTATCAATATTCATTAAATTGAATATTTTCGCTAACTCATTTACAAAAGCAATATTGATATCACGTTGCGAATTCTCGATGACTTTTGCTGCCTCAGCGACTTTAATACTAGGTGCTAAATGTGTACCTGCCGTAATCACTGATTTATATAAACTATCTACTTTAACGGCAATTTCAGGAGTAGAACCAGAGGTAACTTTCAAAATTTTCTCAACAGTATGTTCCTTATCTCCTGGATTGATCCGCTCAGGGGAATAACCGGCGAAGAAATCTACATTAAATTGTAAACCACTAATACGTTCTAAAACAGGAATACACTCCTCCTCTGTTGCGCCAGGATACACCGTAGATTCATAAATTACCACATCTCCTTTCTTCAATACCTTAGCTACTGTTTCACTTGCTTTGTACAAGGGAGTCAAGTCAGGACGATTATTTTTGTCTACGGGAGTTGGTACGGTAACTATATAATAGTTGCAATTTTGAATATCTGACAAATCGAAAGAACAATAAAGTCCGTTTTGTTGATTGTTTTTTGATTTCAAAACTGCTCGCAAAATTTCACTCTCCACTTCAAGTGTAGTATCATGCCCTTTGCCTAGCTCTTCTATTCGCGTTTGGTTAATGTCAAAACCAACTACATTGTATTTTGTAGCAAGTAGACGTGCTAAGGGCAATCCCACATAACCTAAACCGATTACTGCTATTTTGTTCATAAATATTATTATGAATTATTTTAAATTATTATAATACCACGCAACTGCTTCCTTAATTCCAGATTCTATGGAAAATTTAGGATAATATCCTAATTTGTTTTTTGCTTTCTCAATGCTCGCCATAGAATGAGGGATATCGCCTGCTCTATTGGGTCCATGTATTACTTCTACACTTGCTATTTCGGGGTCAAAAGTGCTTAAAGTATCCTTCAATAATTGTACTAGTTGAATAAGTGTAATTCTGTCACCGTAAGCGGTATTATAAACCGTATTAACCGCTTCCGGATTTTGAGTACTCATTGCTAGCTCATTCATTTGAATCACATTGTCGATGTAGGTAAAATCCCTAGAAAAATTTCCATCTCCATTGATAATGGGACTTTCATAATTCATTAGTTTTTTTACAAACAAAGGAATAACCGCTGCATAAACCCCGTTAGGGTTTTGCCTACGACCAAAAACATTAAAATAACGTAAACCTATAGTTTCTATTCCGTAGGTTTTACTAAATACATCAGCATAAAGTTCGTTTACGTACTTCGTGATTGCGTAAGGTGACAAAGGTCTTCCAACAACTTCTTCTACCTTAGGTAAACTTGCCGAATCTCCATAAACTGAGGAACTTGTTGCATAGATGAATCGTTTTACCCTAGCATCCCGAGCGGCAACGAGCATATTTAAAAATCCACGTACATTAACTTCATTGGAAGTGATTGGGTCGTTAACAGAACGAGGAACTGAGCCTAATGCTGCTTGATGGAAAACATAATCTACTCCTTCAACAGCTTTTTGGCAATCCATCAATTCCCTAATGTCTCCTACGATTAAAGTATAATTAGGATTTCCGAAAAATGAAGCGATATTATAATGATATCCTGTAGAAAAATTATCTAAGCAAACCACTTGATGATTTTTGGCCAAAAAATATTCTGTCAGATTAGAGCCAATAAAGCCTGCACCGCCTGTTATTAAAATTCTTTTCATTAAGCTTCATTAAAATGCACACATTATACTGTGCGCCTTAATCATTAATTTAATTTTCAATTCGTCTAAGAGGGTCTTATACCTTAAAAAGCACTCAATACCAATAATTTAACAATTAGATGTGATTAACAAATGTGTCTAATTGTTTTGGACCAACCTCTTCAAAAAATTTCTCTAGATATCTTTGCGCACCGTTTTGCGCTCTTTTTTGCAATTTGACTAAAATTGTTGAAATTTTTGACCAACAATGCGCAACTCTTGACTAATTATCAATAAAAAATTCACTACGATCATCAAAATTGAGCGTTTTTGGCATGGACCACACTAATCAGATTAACCTCAAATTAGCCTCCTGAATATTCACATTGTCGTCAGAATAAATACGGTATTCAATCTTCCGCTTGATCTTGTTCGCAACTCGTTCACACAAGTCATCGAGTGCAGATACATACAAGTCTCCAACAAGCACAAGTTCAATGGTCCCAGAGTCGACGCCTTTCGCGTAGTCTCCGACGACGTAGGCCTCTTTTAGGTTACCGACCTTTTCCAATACGTTTTCAATAAGCTCATCAAAACCCATGTACTTGGACACCATCGAAACGAGGTCAGAATAAAACGGATTGGCCTTATTCACTCGGTACACCACCTTTTGGCCCTCGGTCTGGCCGTGAAGAAGGCCGGCCTCTTCCAGTTTGTTAAGTTCAATTCGCACAGCATTGGTAGAATCACCAAACTCCTCGGCAAGACCGCGCAAATGACCTCGGGCGTCGGGGTGGGTAAAGAACTTGAGCAAGAGCTTAAGGCGGGTCTTGCTAGTAATGAGTGAGGCTAGTATGGCTGTTGATTTGGAGCTAGTTACCAGTAACTAGTTGCTGTTTTGTATGGCTTCGCCCGGTCGCTCCCATGTCCATGCCGTAGCTTGGACAGGTGAGTAACAAACTTGAACGCAAAGTACGGCGCCTAATGTTAACGGTTGGTCATGTGAACGAACAAAAGCACCTCAATTATTAACCATTTTGAACATTGCATGAAGCTTGGTGTTGAAGCCAACTTGGGTTCGCGGGAAGAAGCCTTAATTTTGAGGCATGAACGAAGCCAACCAACCCCAGTTTACCGACAGCAGCGACGAAATCAGCCTTGCCGAGCTCTGGCTCAAGTTAAAGAGCGTGGTAGCGTATTTGTGGGGTTACAAGTTTCTGATTGTTGCGGTCGGCCTGCTTTTCGGCGCGGGCGGCTACTTCAAGGTAAAGCTGGCTAAACCGAGCTACACGGCCTCGTTGACCTTCGCCCTAGAGCAAGGCGGCGGCGGGGGCGGCTTGAGTGGGCTCGCCTCTCAATTTGGATTTTCGATGGGCGCGGGCGCTGAAGGCTTGGGGGGAGACAACCTCCTTTCGCTAATGAAGAGCCGACGCATTGTTCAAGACGTCTTGCTGAGCCCGATCTACGTGAACGGCGATTCCCTGTTGTTGGTAAACCAATACTTGGCTGCTGAGCCCAAATTGAAGGCCAAATGGGACTCCTTGGGGCTGTACCCGATGATTGCGGTCAAGTGCTGCGATCCCAAACAGGATTCCGCTTTAGGTGTCGTGGTGAAGTCGGTGTCAGAAAACTCGCTAGCTGTTTCTAAAGTCGACAAGAAGCTGAGCTTTGTGACGGTAAGCTACACAGGAACAGACCCCGTGTTCACCGGCGCCTTCGTCGAACTACTGACGGCCAAGTCCACCGAGTTCTATGTACAAACTAAGATGGCCAACTCCACCGCCAACATCGCTAAGCTTGAGCAGCGCGTGGATTCCGTGTCTGCCGAGCTTCAGGCCGCCATGGTGGGCTACGCCTCAGCCCAAGATCAAAACTCGTTCACCGTGCAGAGCACGGCCAAGGTGCCCTCGGTGCAAAAGCAGATGAAGGTGACGATGCTCACCACGCTGTACGGCGAGCTGGTGAAGAACCTTGAGCTTTCGAAGACCATGGCCGCCCGCGAGGAGCCCCTGATCACAGTGATTGTCCGCCCCCACTACCCCTTGCGCGTGCGCGAGTCCAAGCTTAAGTCGG
>JACCDS011653615.1_pt1 | contig 31223 bp, 33 predicted proteins | sample 7446441 | NCBI WGS metagenome assembly JACCDS01 (sample SAMN15323445, study PRJNA562643) | freshwater metagenome | isolation source: river surface water | place: USA:Blue River Watershed | collected 2017-08-17
CGGCCGACCTGTCCGCCTCGATGGGCCTGCGCGGCCAGCCGAATCACCCCGAGGTGCAGCGCGTCATCCTGGAGGGCATCGCCACCGTGCGCGCCGCCGGCAAGGCCGCCGGCATCCTGAGCGCCGACCCGGTGGCCGCGCAGCGCTACCTCGACGCGGGAGCGCTGTTCGTCGCGGTCGGTGTCGACACCAGCCTGCTGGTCAAGGCCGCACGCGACCTGCGCCAGCGCTTCCGGCCGTCATCCTCCGGACCCGGCTGAGGCGGCCACGCGCCCTCCATCGACGTCGACCCCGCTGCGGCCGAAGCACCTGACCCCGGCTGGGCATCGTTGAGGGCTCCAGAAAAGCCAAAAGGCCTTGCATCGCGAGATGCAAGGCCTTGCTTTGTTTGGCTCCCTGATAGAAGTGAAGAGCCGAACTTGCAGGTCGCATTCAGTCCGAACTAAAGCCTGACGAGGGTGCAGCGACAACCGTGTTTATAGCTTCGCAAAGATCGCACACGAACTGGACGCAGTCGTCGGTGTCGCTTTTCCGTATCGGCCATCGCTGTGCTGGGTAGCTCGGATCAACGTCCGCCTCATGCGCTATCTGGTTTCTTCGTTCAACGATAAGGCGCAGTTGATTCTTTAGCTCGCCTTCGTTTCTTCCCAGAAGAGCAGATAGCTCCTGCCATAGCGGCTTCGGGGAAATAAGCCGAATTGCGTCTGCTACCTTGTCCGGTTGCTGGAATGAAAGGTAGGAGTGGCGCTCGCGTATTTCTCTCTCAAATGCTGATGCAAGATCATAGGGGGAAAGTAACAGCAGGCCTGCAGACAGTTTGTATTTGTGAAAAGCTTCTGTCGATGGCCTGATTCCTCTAAGCGTTTCGAGCATTCCTTGAACAGTAATCTCATGTACAAAGAAATCAACCGCGCTAACTGATAGAACGATCTGGGACCGGAGTAGGTCGGTAGAGTCAACGGCGGCCGTCGTCATTCGTGACAATGAGTCGTACAGTCCCCCCAGATGTCGAACCTTCATTATGGAGTCGCGAAATAAATCAATCGCTCGCTGCATTAGCGGCCTCGATTATTTCTATTACTCTATCGGCGCCTTCAGAAAACAGCTCTCTAAACTTTTCCATCGATTTCTTTGTTCTATCGAGAACGATGCCGGTTTGCTCCAGTTGTTCGTCGGAAAGGGCGAATACAGGAACTTTGTATTTCTGTGATTGCGCTATTAGGCCATTAAACTCTGACATCTGCAGTAAGGGCTTGGCTGCGTCAATGCCAATAGATTCATAGGTTTCTTCTGAAAGCATCATATCGCTTGATGTGAGCGCAGGGATGAGCTTGTTTTTGGTGGCCGATTCAATCTCAGTAACCCATCTTTGGAAGGCGGACGAAGGTATGTTGCCCTCACGGGGTCTGTACTTCTGAATTATGGTTCCCAGAAACTTGGGACAGATCTTTGGATACGGGTAAGTTGCGCTCTGAAGGACGCTGGTTGCTTGGGCTTGCTTTGACCATGATCGCCATTTTGGCAAGACAGATGCGAGCGAATCAGTGGCCATCACGGAAAAATAATCTGGCGCCATTGGGACCAAAAAATAATCGCTGGTCATGAGTAGGTTTTGATTGATGGCTCCTAAACTTGGGCTCATATCAACCAATACGTAGTCAATACTGTATTTTTTGGCGGTAAGGTCTATCAGATGCCTTATGGAGCCGGGTAGATTTTGTAGTGTTAGTAATGATCCAGATAATTCCTGTGCGATTCCAAGTGTTACCTCGTATTCCGCTAATCCAATATGCCCCGGAATCAGGAACATATTCGGTTGACCAGGAATTTGTTCGCAGTCGATTGCGGGAATAGGTGATGGTCTAGATTCGAATGCGGGCGCTAGCCCGTCCCGAATGTTCTTTACGCCGTGACTCTTGTAGATGCTGTCAAAGTCGGCAGAGCCCGTGAATCCGAAGACCATTCCGGTGAGATTGCACTGGGGATCACAATCAACAAGCAATATCCGCTTGCCTTTGTCGGCGAGCATCCAGCCTAAATTGAAGGCTGTGGTGGTTTTGCTTACGCCACCTTTGTGATTGAAGAGGGCGATTTGGATTGGATCCTTTTCCGGGGGTGATTCTTTACCCCGGGCGCTTGTTTTCGTCCCTGGTGAGTTTTTGCTGGCCGGTCTTTTTCTGGCGGGCGATTTGGAAGGGGTCTTGGTCGCGGTAGTGGTTGCCATTTTTTTCTTTCTCAGTCCCATTCGAGTAACACGGGGGTCTATTACCGAATATGAGGGATCCTAGTAGCGGTCGTGCAGTCTGAACATCAACCATCGAGGGGAGTGTGAGTCGCCACGGTTGCTGTATGCGAAGGAGATCACGGTGCCGAAGCGCTCGGTCTGGTCTCACGGAGTCGCTCTCACCGCGCCGCGCCTGGGGTCAAGGTCGGCCGTAGGCCGCTTGGTAGGGCTTGGCGTTGACGCTCAGGTGCGGCGCACCACGCGTCAAGGCAGGCAAGAAGCCAAGCTTGGCTTGGCTTGGCTTGGCTGACTACCTTGACTTCACGCGGCGAGGGGGTGGCGCAGCGTCATCCATGAAGCAGCGGTGCGCGTAGTAGCCAACGCGTGTTGGCTGGCACTCGTGCTGCATTCATTGAGCAACTGTGGGAGCCCGAAACCGCAGACCTGCGTGTTCGCGTCGCTCGTGCGGTGTTCGGCTTGAACGCCGCGTCTGAGGGCTCGCACAGCGTCAGCTCCAGCGGTGCTCGCCGATGTACGGCACCAGGCTGACGCTGTTGAGGATCGCCGGCTACGTGCTCCGATGCTCGTCGACTATCGAGGCATGTTTCGGATTTGCACATCGATCGCATGGCTTGCGATGTACGGCGAGCGCTGAGGCGAGTCGCCTACAGATGGCCTAGAGGGCGCCCCAGAAAAGCCAAAAGGCCTTGCATCGCGAGATGCAAGGCCTTGCTTTGTTTGGCTCCCCGACCTGGGCTCGAACCAGGGACCTACGGATTAACAGGCCCCGGGCCGCGCAGCCCGCCAGCCCGCATGAATCCTCGCTTCTCGGCCTTCCCGTGTCCAATATCGGACGCTCCGTAGTGCGCCGCGTCAGCCCCTTGGATCAGGGCCGAATCACTGGATATTGAACGTCCTCAGCCCCCGATCTTCCGGTCATTTGGCGCAGCGATCTGGGTCCAGCGAGCCTTGATGTAGATCTCGGTCGTGCTGGCCTTGGCGTGGCCGCAGAGCAGCTGGATGCGCTCGATCGGCTCGCCGGCCAACCAGAGATCGGTAGCTCCCTTGCCCTTCAAATCTCGGAAGCCGAAAGGCGGCATGCTGGCCAGCTCAGCATGCGCCTGCCGGGCCTTGGCCTGGGCGCGCTTGAGCATGCTGCTGATGCCGGAGTAGGTGTAGGCCTCGCCGGTCGCCGTATGGACGATGGGTTGGGTCGGCACCGGCTTGCGGCCGATGGCGACGTCGACTAGTTCGGCCAGGTCGCCGCTCAATGCGATCTGGACCGGCCGCCTGGTCTTGTGCTGCGTGAAGGCCAGCACCTTTGTTCCGTCGGGGCTGCGCGTCACCGTCGCGGATGTCCAGTGCAGGATGTCGCTATCGGGGCGCTGGAGCGTCCTGTAGGTCAGCTCCATCATCAGGCGCACCTGAGCCGGTGCAGCCTCGAAGACAGCGCGGTACTCTGCATCGGTGACGTAGCGATCCCGGGCTGACTCGGCATTGCGCCGCACGCCACTGGCTCGCATGCAGGGATTCACGGTGATGCTGCCGTGCCCGTGACGCAGCATCCAGCTGATGCACGATGACAGGCAGGCGCGTTCCCGGTTGGCACGGACTGCGCGGCCGGCCTTGGCGCCGACCTCCAGATAGGCGGTGACGTGTCGCGGCTCGATTTCCGCTGGCAACATGGCGCCGAAGAATGCCCGGAGAGGGCCGGGTGCATCGGCTGTGCCGATCGCGTCTTGGTAGTCGGCCAGCGTGCGCTCGCTTTTGAGTTTCGCGCGGACCTGCGCCTCAAAGTCCATCAGGAACTGCTGCAGGTGCCAGGCCATGGTGCCGAAGGTGCCACTCGGATCGGCGTAGTGCTCGGCCTTGCGACGTGCCGCTGTCAGGTCGCGGCCCAGGTTCTCCCACTTGCCGGTGCGATGGACGTAGAAGAAGCTGCCGTGGCGCAGGTAGACCCGTGGCGGCAGCCCTTGGCTAGCGTCCTTGCGCCGACGTCCCACGACGACCTCCCTGGATCACCCTCAACAGCGCGCCCAAATCCGGCTCCCGGCCGGCACGCTGCGCGCTGGCGTCAGGATGCTGAGCCATGCGGCCGGCGCCAAGCACTCGCTCCAGCTCGCTGCGCATCAGCAACGGCTTCCCGTTTGGCTTGCGCTGCACAGCCAGGCCGATCCGCTGCAGATAGCGAACTTGCGCGGCGCCGTTGGTCAGAGGCGCGCAAAGCTCAGCCACTTCGGCGTCCGACAGGAAGGGGATCGTCATGCTGGTGACCCCTCTCCCACGGCGTCTGCAGGGGCTTGCAGACAACGGATCGACATCAGCCGCATGCACCCCCCGATCCACCGAGCCGCCTCCAGTGCGATCGATCGGTCGACCAGGATCGGTAGGCTTTCGAACAGGAGGAAGTGGGGGATCTCTCGGATGCTCTCGGTGGTCAAGACACGCTCCCCGTTCCCACTGCTGGGATCTCAGGCATCGGCTCATCTCCTGACCGCCACGACCAGGTCGCGAGGCTGCTACCGCTCATCAGCTCAGCGATTTCTTCAACGGCCTGTTCACTTGCGCCTGGCGGCAACACGAACATCGCTGTCGGCCCGGGCGTTGTGTCCGATGCCACCAGACTGGCCAGCGGCTTCGAGGCCGGAAGGTTGTAGCGAAGGGTCTTCGTGAAGCGCCGATGGGCATGGGTCATCGCGTCGATCACCAGGCGCTCGGCAGCATGCTCGAAGGGGACCCAGTTCTCGGTCGTCAGCATCAGCGCAAGCTCCTCCATCGAGGGCACGCCGGACGTGCTGACGCTGAATGTCCCGATGGCCATGAGGTGGGTTTCTTCATGGGCATCCCACAAGCCCAGTTCGGCTTCAAATCGCCTGACCATGCGGCGGTGGAGGCCGTCCTCAACCATGAAGTGGCAGTCGGGCAGGTGCCGAAAGACGATCGTGTGGCCGTAGCGCGAGGCGCCGATCTCCTTGACTTCCGCGATCAGGAGCATGAGCCGCCTCGGTCCCGTTGCCTGTGCTGCGGCCTTGCTCATGATTGCCAGGCGGCGCTGGGCGATCTCGTCCTTCCGGTCCAGCAGAAAGGGTTCTGGGACATAGAGGATGTCCGAGAGCGCGCTGCCCTTGGTCGTCTTGCATGCAGCTGCGTCAAGCAGGTACTTGCGGATGACATGCCAGGTTCGCTTGCCGGCCATGGCCGGAGACCATCGGGTGAAGCCGGCGTCGTCCCACAGGTAGTGCAGCAGGCTGCGCAGGCTCAGCTTGGTACCGTCCGACGTAGCCGTGTCAGGCGTCGACGTGCTGATGACTGCCGGCGCTGCTCGGCCCGCCTGCCGGGTCAACGAGAAATCGAGCCTCAGTGCCGTCAGCCCTGCGTGGCGTGGGTCGTCCTGGATCGCCGTGCCGAACACCTGGCCGAGCCCCGAGATCTCGACAGGTGGATCGTAGGAGTCGCAATTCTGCGCATGGTCGGCACCTGAGCCAGGCATGCGCTTGATGTGCACCTCGCCACCGATCTTGGCCAGGTACATCTCGATGCCGGGATCTTTGCAAAGGCACACCGGGCGGACCTTGTCGATGTAGGCCCGCGCCAGAGCACCCTGCAGGGCACCGTCGCCACTGTCGATGCGCGTGGTGCCGAGGCGGAAAACGCTCATGGTTTGTCTCCTGTGCGCTGCCCGCTCAAGGCCGGCGTCGCGCAGTTGAGAACGCCGTGCAGGCTGAACGGCTTGGCTGAAGTGCCTTGCACGAAAGCCGCCAAGGCGTACGCCGCTGCACCGCTCGCGCCGAATACCCCCTCGCGAAGTGCGCGGATGACCAAGCTGCTGGCGTCCTCTGCATCACAGCCTGCCTGGTAGTGCTCCTGCAGGTGCTGCTCGATCTCCTGCCGCACTTCGATCTTGAGCGATGCCAACACGGCGGCTGCGTCGCCGCATCCGGTGGAGATCTCGTCAAAGGCCATGGATAGCGTCGTCGCGGGACTTGCGCGATCGGAAGTGGGTTGCGTCCTCTCCACCCCGGCCCCTTTGAGCTTGGTCTTGGCTGGCAGGACGGCCCGCTTCGTCTGCTCAACCTGGTCGCGTGCCCGCTGCTGGCCACGCGTGGCCTTGAGTTCGTCGACAAGTTGGGCGGCGGCGGCTGGGCTCGCCTTCTCGATCTTGCGCACCTCGCCGATGAGCTCGACGTCGGCGCTGATCGCCTCGGTGACCAACCGCTGAGTCTGAGCCGGCAGATCCAGCAGCGCCAAGCGTTTGGACAGCCAAGCGGGGCTCTTGTGGTGCCTGAGCAGGGTGGCCGGAACTCCCAGCTCCGCGACCTCACGCTGCAGGCGGCGAGCCTCCTCGACTTGAGTGAGGTTCTTTCGCTGGATGTTCTCGGCGAAGCGGGCGTCTGCTGCCTCCTGTTCGGTCAGCGGCTTGATGTGTGCCCGCAGCGTCGTGAGTCCAACCAGGCGAGCGGCGCGCAGCCGGCGCTCGCCAGCGACGAGCTCGTATGGGGTAGGGCCGCTATCGACGGGACGGACGAGGATCGCTTGCACTTGAAAAACTTGCAGGCTCTCTCCCAGTTCCTGCAGTGTCTGGTCTTCGTCCTCGAACGCCTCGCGCTCTTGTGCGCGGCAGTGAATCTGATCGAGAGAAAGGATCACGTCGGCCGCATCGCTGCACAGTGAGGCGTCGAAGCCTGCGCCCAGCACGGAGCCGAGCCCGGCGAAAGCGCGGCTGTTGCGGTCCTTATCGTTGGCCTGACCAAGCGGTTTTCGCGCAGGCGAAACAGTGTTGGTGACGGTCATCGTGCGTTTCCTTGCTCAGACGTCTTGGCGGACTCATGTGCGTCACGCGACTTGACGAAGGTCGCGAGCTGGCGGCCGGCCTCCACAGCCTCATCGAACGCGCGCCGGCTGATCCGGTTCTCGGCGTAGAGGCGTGTGCACGTAGCCATGTCGCCGTGACCCGCCGCTACTTTGATCAAGGCCAGGACCTGCTTTCGGGGTGTTCCCTTCACATGCCCCCGTGCGCCACGCTCCGCCCCGCCAACACCGGTCGCGCCCAGGTCCGAACGGACGAGAGACTGATGGACATTTTTTGCTGAGGTAGTGATCGTCAAGACTTCGTCGACGGCGAGTCGTTCTCGCGCAGGAGAAAGGACCGTTTCCGGTCGCTGCGCGCTCATGACTGATCTCCTCGCGCAGCGGCGGCTGCGGTCGACAGCACAGCGGCCACCGACGCGTTTGCGGCGCGACGGTGGCGCATGAGTTGTCTCCACGCTTCAAAGTCAGCCCGCGTGGCATAGCTCGGACCTGGAGGGCGATCCAGCGTGTCCAACACTGTCGCGAGTTTTCGGCGCAGTTCGGCGTGCAGTGCCGCTCGCTGGCGGCCGTCTCGCTCGCGGTTCATGCGTACAGCGATGTCGTTGGGCGTGCAGAAGCCGTCGCAGGTGAGCGTGTTGCCTCGGCGCGAGGCGAGCCAACGCGTTGCATCGTAGGTATCAAATGCCGCAAGGTGCTGCGCGCACTCGATGACCTCTGCCTCACTCCAACCAGCCAGCAGTCGAGTCGCCAGTTCGTCGCCGACGCGCTGCTGTTCGATCTCGCGGCGCTGGTCCTCTCGCGCCTTGTAGGCGATCGCCATGCGCGCCGCCCGCTCGATGTCATCGGCCAAGCGGTTCAGCGCCGCGACTGCGTCACGACCCGCCTTGACCTGGTCGCCATCCATCAGGTCACCAAACTCCGACAGGCTCTTCTGCAGGCCAGTGGCTATGCGCCGAGCCTGCGCCTGCCGGCCCTTGAGCCCATCTGCGCCGTGAAAGCTGACCTCGGACTTGAAGCGTCGAAAGATCAGGGTGTCGCGCGGGGCAGCTCGGTGGTCCCGGCATCCGTCCGTACGGATGAGCGTCACCATCGATTCACTCGCATGGCCCTTGGCGCAGCCCCACTCGACCCGTGCCCATCCGTTGCGCCCAGTGAAGTGGGTGCACTTCTCGCAGTCGACGTATTTGGTCATGACAGGACCCCAGCGCGACGCAGGATGAGGTTGCACGCGGCGAGCCACTCGCTGCCGGCCTTGCGATGGGCCTCGCCGTTCATGGCGTGCCACACGGGCACGCAGCGAGCGGTGGCCTGTTTGACTGCGCTGCGCTGGGGCAGCGCCACGGGCAGCACCTGGTCACCGAGCGTGCGGCGCAGGTCGTCGAGGGCCTCGACCTCCAACGTGCTGCGGGTGTTGACTCGCGTTGGCAGGAGGCCCAACACACGCAGCCGGGTGTTGATGCCGCTGGACTTCGCGTGTCTCAAGTGCATGGACAGGTCACGAAGCGCATCGGCCTCGTAGGCGCCCAGCTCGAAAGGGCACACGACATAGTCGGCCGCGTACAGAGCGGCGGCGGTGCTGGTGCCGTCCAGCGAGCCCTTGGTGTCGATGATGCAGAGCGTCTCGCGCTGCACGAGACCACGCAGCTTCGTTGCCGCATGCCGTGCAGCCCTGTCGTCCTGTGACGGCACCGCTCGAAGCGCAGCCTTGTCCGCCCGCAGGATCTGCAGGCCATCGGCCAGCGTCTCAGGCTGCAGCTCCAGTGCATGCTCGTCGAAGAGGTCGGCAGCGCTGGAACCGGTGGTGTTGACGGCAGGGAAGCTCAGCGACAGGCTGCCCTGCGAGTCCAGGTCGACCAGCAAAACCTGCTGCTGCGCGCGATCCGCCGCATGGGCCAGGTGGACGGACAGGGTGGTCTTGGCCTGGCCACCCTTGGGGTTGACGATGGCAATGATGGGCACTGCGTCTCCTATGCGGTGTTGTGGGGGCCTCTCCTTGGCCCGCGTCCGCATTACATCAAACGATGACGCTTCAGGTCAACATCAAGTGATGACATATTTGCCGGTGACGTTTGGCCGCACGGGCCATGCGAAGTTCTTGGATGCAGCACTGAAGCGATGCGATGCTGTGTTCGGCGTCTGCGCCCACTGAGCAGCAAAGCTCCTAGTTCGGTAACCCAGGGGCGGCCAGCCCATCGGATGCGGCCTTTGCCGATCGTTGTCTCTGATGCCTGAAGTCAGGGGTGGTCAGATGTGGCGGCCGCCTGGTGGCCCGCGACTGGAACTGAACGACCGAGTTTTTTCGCGCAGGCGAAAAACGGTGCGCCGCGCGCTGAATGCGGCTGTCCGACCAAGAGTGCTGTGCGACGTCGGCTTCGCCGCTCCATCGAACCGAGGTGGAGCGGACGCGGAGCAGATGCTGGTCGTCTTCGATGCCGATGGGCGCGGTGGCGAGGGCCTGGTGGATCGCCCTGTTGGCGACGAGGCGTTCGCCGATGGCGACGCGTAAGCTCGCGCTCTGTGTACCTGAGCGTGGCGAAAGCATCCTCGTCAAGTGCGGCCCGGCTGTGGGTGACGAGATCGCAAGTGAGCACCCTCAACAACCTATTGAAGCTTCATAGCTAGTGGGGTGTTGAGGGCGCTGCGGTGCTGAAAATCGCCTCCGTCTGGCTGCACGGCACTATTCCGTGTGGCAGACTTCAAGCGTCATGAGCACGGTGTTCATCATCGACTTCCAGTCCAAGCCCTCGGCGGCGTTCAAGCGCGGCTTCCTGAAGGGCTTGGCTGCGCCTGTCGTCCTGTTCTCGACCAACGCTGCACCAGGCTTGCCATCGGTCGCACTCATCTCGCCGCCGTCCCGACCGCATGGCACTGCGGGTGCATTGGCTTCGTCGTGGGTAAAGGTCGGTGCGGGCCTTCAAGCAGCCATTGAGCAGCATGTCAAAGAACCAGCGCAACCGACCGCCGACGCTCAAGCCGGCTAGCCCGGTGGCTGCGGCCACGGCACACCAGTTCTTGCCCCAGACGCAAGTCGTCACCACGACAGAAGTCCAACAGTATCAGGGCCAAATTCCCCACCCGGATGTACTTCGTGGCTTCGACGAGTTGATGCCTGGCACGGCTGTGCGGCTAGTGCAGTGGGCAGAGGATGAACAGAAGCACCGACAAGCGTTAGAAGTGCAAGCTCAGGCTGCAAACATCGAGGCCCAGAAACGTCAGCTTGACATCGCGGAATACCAATCGCACTCAGTGTTTCGCAGTGACCTTGTCGGTCAAATCTGTGGAGTGGTGGTTTGTTTGGCTTGCATCGGTGGAGCGGTTGCCTTGGCCCTGGCCGGTCATACTGGTGTAGCCCTTGCCCTGACGGCCATTCCTACAGGCGCGGTGATTTACTCGTTTAGAGGCAATCTGTTCGCTGCAAAAACCAAGGGCCAATCACCTGGTGGTAACTGAACGGGTTGAGGCGGCAAGGCCAGGGATCTAAAAAAAGATCGCAGCCGGTAGGCGGCCTACCGCTGGGACGCCGATGCAGGATCTTCTCTGCCCCGTGGGTGCGCGGCCGAACACGGCATTGGATCGCCTCTGGGCTGCGGCCAGGAGCTTGGCGTGGCCTATGCCCCAGCGGAGTGCTTACGCGTTGCGGTCCTGCCAGGTGAAGCACGTCGGCTGATGCGTCAGCAAACGTCCGGGCTCACCCTGGGATACGGGCGCCGGGACGGCGAACGGGTTGTCTGCGTGGCGGTCGTTGGTTCTGACGTCTGAGGATGGGGGGTCAGATGTGCGGCTGCTTGGCGACTCACAACAGAATCTGGATCGCGATGATTTTCGCGCAGGCGAAAAACTGTGGTGAGAGATGTCCGGCCGACCCCGGTGTGTCACCACAAAAATGGGCGCCTCAGACAGTTCCGCAGCTGCTTGGGCATTTCGGCTGGTCGATTGCGCAGCCTCGCCAGTGGATGCAGCCTCGTTCAGCTGAATCAGCAGACTGGATGAGCACTATGCCGCCTTCGATCTTCTGTCTTCCGCCCGGCGCACCGTACGACGTCGCTCTTCGAACATCGGCGGACTGAGGGCTGGTGAGTTTGGGTCTTGAACGGATCCTCGCTCGGACTCGATCCTCGCGATCTCGTCGAGCATGGCCTTCTCGACCCGGCCCTTCTGGCGAGGTGTCAGCAGTTCGAATCGCTCCTGGGCAACTTCTTCGAAGGGCCAACCTGCGCCCTCGAGATAGAGGTGAGGAATCCCTAGCGCATCTTCGACAGTGCGGGCGGCGCGGTCGCCAAATGAGGTGTGAGCGAGCCGGAGGACATCACTCCAGTAACTGTGCGCTCTGCCCGTCGCTGTCGCAAGTGCGCTGGGTGCCGGATCTCCTTGGTTGGAGAGAAGGTCGCGCCGGTTGCGCTTGATCCAACCAACTAGGCGTCTGACGCGGGCTTGTGCGGTGTCGTCCATAGATTAACGAGTAGACGACCGAGACAACATCGAATGATGTTGACGAGGTATGTAATCAAATGATGTAATCGCGAGCATGAACATACGCGATTACCTTTCGTCTCTCGGGACAGGCGGTGACGATGCCCGTGAACTCTTCGCATTTCGGTGCGGAACCTCACTTGGGCATCTGCGGAACGTGGCGAGTGGCTGTCGCGCCTGCGGGGTTGTCCTTGCCGTGAACGTCGAGCGCGAGAGTGGGGGCGTCGTTCGGCGTTGGGAGGCACGCCCAGACGACTGGCACCTCATCTGGCCGGAGCTCATCGGTGCCGAGGGTGCGCCGAGTTGCATCGAAGGGGCGCCGAAATGAAGCGCCTCCTACTCGCTGCTTCATTGGTGGCCTCGTGTGCGCCCACCTTCGCCGTCGACGGCTGCACCGTCTTGCTCTGCCTGGCAGGCAACTGGGGCCGCATCGACCAGTGCAAGCCGCCGGTCCGCAAGCTGTTCAAGGACCTGGCCAAAGGTCGGGATTTTCCTCGTTGCAGCTTCGCCAGTGCACCTCCGTCCGCCGCTTCCGGGTCAGCACCGGCCGTCGCATCGACGACATCGCCATCCTCCGGCTCCAACGAATGGGCCAGCCCTGGCAATTGCCCACGGCAATACCTCGATGAGGTTGAGGGCAACGATGGGAACCTGTACTGGCAATGTCGGTGGCAGGGAGTGATCCGTGTGCGCATGGACGGTATGGCCTGGTCGGATGTGTGGTGGTCCTCGGGCGGTGCCTCGGTGACCCACTACTCGCCTGCGGCGAAGGCGGCGATGGGGCTGGGGCAGACCACGTACGACGCCGACGAGGCCGCCTGGATGGTGCGTCAGGCTCAGTCCGAGGCTCACTGAACGAGCGACCAGCATGCCCGCAATCCTCGATCACATCGATCCCCGCATACAGGGGGCACCGCATGCGGTGATGAGCCCGGCTGTGCCCACGGTCCCAGCCATTGACGTGCTGCGCGATGGTCCTCCGGTCGCGCCCCTTCGGGCCGGTCGCAGGCCAGTCGCAGTTGCTGCCCCACCACCAGCGCCGCGTGCGGCCTGGGATGCCTTCGGGATCTTCAGTCCCAAGACTGTCGTCGGCCCGAAGCCGGCGACAGGTGATCTGCGCGGAGGCTCGGCTGCATCGGCCTTGCCTTCGAGTTCCCAGCCCGCCAAGGAGATCAAGTGATGAGCCAGTTGAACAAAACCCCACGACGGCGCACGACGCTCGCGATCAGCGGACTCGCGTTGATGTTGACCGGCCGGTCAGCCAGTGCCGGAGGACTCGCGGCCGCTACCGGCGCAGCTAGCGCATTCAGCGTCTGGTCGCTGGGCATCGCGGCCGTGTTGTCCGTGATCTACCTGCTCTACGAGGGCATGAAGTGCTGGACCGGTCGCGGCGACTGGATCAACGACTTTGGTAGCAGCTGCGTGAAGGTGGCTGTCACGGGTGCCGTGGTGGTGCTCGCTCCCTACCTCTGGTCGATGTTCACCCTCTGACCGAGCCCCTTCGATGACTGCGATGCAGCCCCTTGCCACAGCAACCTCCCAAGAGGTCGTATACCCCGCCTATGCGGCGCTGGACCGCGTCGCCAGCATCGCGGGTGTGCCGCTGCTCGCAGGCCTCGCGGTGTTCGTGGTCAGCCTCATGGTCGGGATGGTCGGCGGCGCGGTGCTGGGTCCGATTGGCCTGGCACTTGGCGTGATCGGCCTGCCCGTTCTGCTTTGGCTGCGCGTTGTCTGCGAGACCGACGACCAGGCGCTGCGCATCGTATGGCTGGAAGTGCGTTGTGCGATGGACCGTCGCAATGCAGCCGCCTACGGTGGGACCTACACCCTGTGTCCCGTGACCTACGGGCGGCGGCGCCGCTCGATCATCCATCAGGTTCGACGCCTGGCTGAACCGTGCTGGATGGGGGGTCGTCGATGAGCCTGCCATGGTCCAGCATCCTCACGCAGCCGAGTGTTGAAGACCGCCTTCCGCCCATCGGACGGCATGTCTCGCCGCGTGTGGTCACCTACGACGACGGCCGGCTTCTCGTGGTCATCCGGGTGACCGGCACGCCCTTTGAAGCGGTGCAGCGCCGCGAGATCGGCAACCGTTTCGATGCGCTGGCCCGCGTCTACACCGCGCTGGCGGCCGACAAGGGCAGCCGACTCCTGCTGACGACGACGCTCATGCGCCGTCAACTGTCGGTTGAGCATGACTACGGCTTCAAGACACCCTTCGCTCGGCGTTTCGCAGCCCGGTACCTGACCCGCTTCAGCAAAGCGGAGTATTTCGAGAATGACTTCTACGTCTCGGCCTTGCTCCGGGTCGACGACGTCACCGACGGCCTGGTCGAGATGGAAGACCTGGCCGTTGTGCTGCTCAAGGCTCTGCAACCCTATGACCCCGAATGCCTGCAGGCCGAGGAGCGCGAGACCGGCTTGTACTCACAGGTGTTCGAGTTCCTGGGCGAGTTGGTCAACGGCGTGTGGCAGCCCATGCCGATCAGCGAGCACACCGGCCGCGAGACTATCCCCGTTGCGTGGCTGAGCTGGGGCTACGACACGTTGGAAGTTCAAGCAGGCGGTCCGGCACGGTTCGCGACGGCCTATGACCTGAGCGTGTTTCCTCGCTGCAAGGCCGGCCAGACCGACGGACTGTTGGCCTTGCCAGTGGCGCTCACCTTGACGCAGACCTTCCAGTGCGCCGGCAGCCATGAGGCCATCGACCGTATCACCAAGCAGGCCGCGAAGTTGGAATCGGTGGGCGACAAGGCGCAGCACGAGCTCGTTGAGCTTGAACATGCCCAGGGCTACATCCAGTCGCGAGAGCTGGCCTTCGGCGAGTACCACGCGGCGCTGATCGTGTGGGGATCGACGGCCGATCGTGCCCGGACCTTGGGCGAGTACGTGCGTGCGCAGGCGCTGGGCGCCTGTCAGATGCGCTTCGTCAAGGCCAACCGCTCGGCCCGCTTCACCTACCTGAGCCAGGTGCCTGGTGCCAAGGAGAAGCCACGACCGATGTTCAAGAGCACACGAGCCTTGGCGGCAACCTTCTCGATGCACAACTACTCGACTGGCAAGGCGCGCGGCAACCCGCTGGGGGATGGCTCGGCCGTGATGCCACTGCAGACCGTCGCGCGCGGCCTCTACAACTTCAACGTCCACGCGACGCGACCGGACCAGGACAGCGTGGGCGAGAAGGTGGCTGGGCACACGACGGTCCTCGGAGCCACCGGTACAGGCAAGACGGCGTTGCAGACAGCGATCCTGACCTTTCTGGACCGCTTCGACGCGGGCATCTTCGCGCTGGACATCGACTGCGGCATGGAGATCTGGCTGCAGGCCATGGGCGGCATCTACCACGCGCTGCGGGCTGGTGAGCCCACCGGCCTCGCGCCGTTCGAACTGCCCGACACGCCTGAGAACCGCGAGTTCCTCTATGACCTGGTGTCCACGCTCGGCCGGGAGGTGGATGAGCAGGGTCAGGCACGCCTGAGCGCCCGAGACGTTGCCCGGATCAAGTTGTCCGTCGATGCCGTGTGCGGCATCGAGGACGTGCGCTTGCGCACGCTCAGCCGACTGCTGGAGTCGATCCCGGAGGAAGGTGACGGCAGCCTACATGACCGGCTGTCCATCTGGTGCCATTCGACCGGCGGGCGCTATGCATGGGCACTGGACAACGCCCCGTCAGGGCGATTCGATCTGTCTGCGCATTCGCGGGTCGGTTTCGACGTCACGGCCTTCATGAAAAGAGGCTACCCGCCAGCAGAGCCGGTCGTCGCCTACCTGCTGCACCTGAAGGACCAGATGAAGGAAAGGTTGCCTCTCTTGGCGACGATCGTCGAAGAGTTCTGGCTGCCACTGCAATACCCGATGACGCAGGCCATGATGCTCAAGGCCCTCAAGACCGGCCGAAAGCTTGGCGAGTTCCTGGTGCTGGTCTCGCAGAGCCCGGAAGAAGCGATCGCCAGCCCGATCTGGCCCGCCATACGTGACCAGTCGGCCACGCGAATCTTCCTCGCCAACCCGAATGCCGAGTGGGAGAACTACCGGCGCTGCAACCTCACCGAGCGCGAGTTCGAGGAACTCAAGAAGTTATCGACAGCGTCCCGAACGATGCTGATCAAGCAGGGCAATCAGTCGGTCTTCGCGCTGATGGACCTCTATGGGATGGACGATGAACTCGCCATTCTCTCGGGCTCCAGCGACACGCTGAAGCTGTGGCGGTCGCTGTATGACGCTGCGTCAGGCCCGCCCTCCGCCGATGACATCGAGGACATCGAGCGCCGGTTCCACGAGGCCCGCCGTCAGCGGGCGGGCTTGTCCATGAAGGGAGTGAGAGATGTGTAAGCGTGATTTCTCGCAGGAGAAACGGCGACTGTGTGTGGCGGTGGTGGCGTGCAGCCTGGTGGCGTGCGTGCCAGGCCGGTCGATGGCGACAGGCATCCCTGTGTTCGACTTCAGCAACCTCGTGAATGCGCTGGAGTCCATCCGTCAGCTGAGGACGCAGCTATCCCAGATGAAGCAGCAGTACCAGAAGATGGATGACCAGTACAAGGCGCTGACCGGCAATCGAGGACTGGGTCAGATCCTCAACGATCCATCGCTGGCTGGCCATCTTCCTCGACAGTGGCACGGCATCTACCGCCGTGTGCAAGCTGGCGAGTTGCCCGGTGTCTCTGACCACTACCGACGCATCCAGAGCGATGAGGCCATCGAGCCCAGCGGCTCGGCCGGACGACAACGCTACGAGTCCACCGTGGCCGCCAACGGGGCGCTCGCGATGGCGGGCTATGACGCCACGATGGCTCGGCTTGACAACATCCAGGCGCTGATGCGTCAGGCCGACCGCACCCAGGATGCGGCCGCGAAGGCGGACTTGCAGAACCGCATGAATGCCGAGGTTGCGATGGTGGCCAACGAGCAGACCCGCCTGCAGCTGATGAGCCAGCTCGCGGACGTGCAAAAGGAACTGGCCGCCCGCGCAGAGCAGCGCGAGTTCAACGGTCAATTCCTGCGGGGTGCCCGGTGATGAGGATGCGACTCTTCACCGCGTTGATCGACGCGTTCGACCGGGGTGTCGTGGCCACGCTCACCCACGGTAGCGCGGCCGTGATCTCGCTGATCACTCCCGTGCTGATGACCTGCTTCTCGATCTACCTCCTGCTGCTGTGCCTGAGCTACTGGAATAGCGGCTCAGCGATCCCGGTGGGGGACACGATCAAGAAGGTGATGGCCTGGGCCGCCATCATCACGTTCGGGCTCAACGTCGAGACGTACACCACCTACGTCGTTCCCTTCTTCAACGGCTTCGGAGATGACGTCGCCAGGGCCTTGACCGGCGAAGCGGACGGCAGCCGGGCGATGGTTCTGGACACGCTGTTCGGCACCTACGTCGATGCGGTGGTGGACGTCTGGGAAGCCCTGCCGTCCAACCCGCTGGTGGCGATCACGGCGGCCATTCAGGCGATGCTGCTGAGCGTCGTGATCATCGTGGGCGGAACGCTGTTCCTGGGTATCGCTGCGGCCTACATCATCATGGCCCACTTCGCGCTTGCCCTCCTGCTGGCCCTGGGCCCGTTGTTCTTCGCATGTGCGCTGTTCCCCGCGACGCGCAAGTTCTTCGACGCATGGGTCGGACAGTGCCTGAACTATGGCCTGCTGACTGTCCTGTTCGCGGCGGTCGCGACCCTCCAGGTCCGATTCGCAGTGGACGCGATGCCTGGCTCCGGGTCCGAGCTGGCACGGTCGATCTACGGCGATGCGGTCGTCGTGGACGGCTTCATCGGCCTGGCCGCCGTGATCGCCATGGCGGCCATCTTCGCCGTGTTCATCGTCATCTCGACCAACCTGCCTGGATTGGCTTCACAGCTGGCAGGGGGCATGGGCATCTCCGGGCTGGTCGGCGGCAGCGTGGGCTCAGCCATCGGCGGCGCGGCCAAGTCGGCAGCGAAGAAGTTGAGCCGGAAGGCGAAGGGCGGCTCCATGTCACCCGAGTCCAGCGGCGGATGAGCCACAAGGAGGAGCAACCCATGACGACGATCACGACAGTGCTGTTGCTGCTCGGGGCCAGCTGGCTCGCAGGCTGTTCGAGCACGCCACCGAAGGCGGTGCAGCCGACCGGTGAATGGGTGCCGGTGAAGTCGGCAAGCGCAGCCCGGCCGGATTTGCCACCGGCAGCCTCGATGCCCCCGACGACACCCACGATCCAGACCTCTGCAGCCGGCGCGTCTGCGTCGTCGTCCTCGGTCCTGACGCTCGCCCGGGCGATCTCTCCGACCAGGCGCCGGGGTCTGTTCGACGTGCAGGTCGAGGATGGTGACCTGGCTTCGAGCGTGCGCCGCTGGGTTCGTGAATCGGGTCAGGACCTCCACTGGAGTGTGTCGGTGCCGATTCCCGTGTTGGCTGCCGCTCGCATCGAGGCGCGGGACCTTCCAGCAGCGCTTGACCAACTCGTGCAGGCGCTGGGCATGGCAGGTTATCGAATCGGACACGCCCAGCTCGGACGAGAAGTGCATGTCTTCGAGAAGCCGGGTCAGTACGAGGTGCGGCCCGATGACCAGGTCATCGCCACCAGCGTGCAGCGCTGGGGCAGGGCGGAAGGCTACGACGTGCTGTGGGAGACATCGATCCAGGCGGACGTTGATCCCGGTGCCGCGATGCAGCGTGTGCTGGCAGAGGACTTCCGATCCGCGCTGGATCGGACCCTATTGGGTCTGCAGCGGCTGGGCTACCCGATCAAGGCGATGGTCTATGCAGACCGCGTCGTGCGTGTCGTGAACAAGGAGCAATGAACATGCAAAAGTTGAGCGCAAGCCGAGCTGCGGTGATGACTGCGTGCCTCGCAGCCCACAGCCTGGCCGCAGCAGCCGAACCGAGGCCTGGCGTGAGTGCCGAACCGATGGCCTTGACCGCCGTCGAAGATGTGTCGTCACCCTATCGGACCGCTCCGGTCGAGGTGCCGCTGCCGGTCAAGAGGTATGTCGCGCCGGCCCCTGCCCCGGTTCCTGCACCGCCTCCCGCACGCCGTTGGGAGGTCCAGATGGCCGACATGACGCTTTCGCGCACGCTGGAACGCTGGTCTTCCGAAGCGGGTGTGCGGCTGCGCTGGGATGCGGGTCGGACCTTCGAGATCCATGCACCCACGACGTTCACCGGGGACTTCGAAGGCGTGGTGATCGCGCTGCTGTCCACGCCCGGCGTGCGCGACGGCGACTACCCGCTGGAGGCCTGCCTCTACGCGAACACCCCGCCGCTTCTGCGTGTCACGAGACGGGGTGAACAGGCCAGCGCTTGCGAGCCGGTTGACGGTCTTGCCACTGCCCCTTCGAGGCCGCGCTGAGTCGAACAACGCACAGGAGCGAACATCATGATGAAAACCAATCCGCTTCGGCCGGGCCCTGTAGGGCAGGCGACGACGATCCTCGCTGCGTGTACCGCGTGTGCCCTGATGAGCGCATGCTCGTCTCCCCAGGTGAGGAGTCAGGTGAGCGCACAGGCGCACGCCGGACAGTTGGCCGTGGAGCAGATGCAGGGCAGTTCGCCGCAGGATTCGTCACTCGTCCCGCGTGACGGCGAGTTGGTTGCAGGCACCTTGGCCGATGCACATCGCCGGGCGCAGCAGCAGGTCGCTCCCGCCGTGCTCCGCCGCAGCACCCAGCCGTGGGTGACCGGCCAGAGCGTCGCACTCGGCCATGAGCTGCAGGCGCTGCCACCGATCTTTCGCGAGCCGCTCGTGCTGGCCTATCCGGAGCGGGCCTCGCTGCGACAGGTGGTCGACCGCCTGGTGAGTCTGACGCGCGTGCCCATGCGCATCGCCGATGCCGAACTTGCGCGGGGTGGGCTGGTCACGGCGGTGACAGGCAGCCCGGCGCAAGCGCCTGCGCCCCAGCTGTCGATGCAGTGGTCTGGCAGCCTGCAGGCGTACCTCGACCATGTGACGGATCTGCTGGGCATCAGCTGGGAGTACCGCGACGACGCGGTCATCTTCGAGCGCCTGCGCACTGAGTTCTTCTCGCTCGACGCCTTCGACGGTGAAACCAGCTACTCAATGAGCATGACCGGCGCCGATGCAGCAGCCGGAGGTGGTGCGGGCGGTGGGACCACGGCTGTCGCCGGCACGAGCAGCAGCTCTGCCGAGGCCTCCGTGCACGACAGCGGGAAGTCCAACGCGGTGTCCTCTGCGTTGGCAGCACTCAAGCAGATGGTCAAGGACACGCCCGGATCGGAAGTCCAGCGCGTAGAGGGTTCTGGCCGGGTCATCGTCACCACCAACAAGTCTGCGATGGCGCGTGTTCGGGACTTCATCCGCGCAGAGAACGCGTCGGTCAACCGCCAGGCGCACATCCAGCTCGACATCTATTCGGTGCGCAGCAGCGAAGCCGATCAGCGGGGTGTGGACTGGACCACTGTGCTGAGCCAGGCCAGCAAGGCCTACGGCGCGCGGCTGCTGAGTCCGACCACGCTCACCACGACGACGGCTGGTTCCCTGGCGCTGTCGATTCTCGACGCCAAGGCATCGCCCGACAGTGGCACTGCGCGGCGTTTCGGGGGCAGCGCCGTGCTGCTCAACAGCATGAACGAAGCGGGCCTGACCACCGAGTACCGGCCGGTCAGCCTGATCGGCCGGCACCGGCAATGGGTGCGAAAGGCCTCGCTCACCGCGCAGGCCTATGTCTCGGAAACCACCCCGGCGGCCGGGTCGATTGCCGGGACCGGCACTCCTGGTCTGAAGACGGCCACGGTGACCTACGGCGACCGGTACGTCATGCAGCCCATCATCCAAGACAACGGCCAGATCATCCTGCGCTTCGGCATCGGGTTGAGCTCGCTGGTGGGCATCGCGAATTTCACGTCAGGCTCGGGCACATCGCAGCAGACCGTGCAGACGCCCGAGACATCGAGCATCCTCGACCAGGCCGAGGTAGTCCTCAAGCCTGGGCAGATCCTTGCTGTCACGGGCCTCTCTCGCATCGTCGCGCAGGAAGACGGTCGGTCGCTGGCCGAGGGTGCGTCGATGGCCCTGGGTGGCAGCCGAAAGACCAGCCGCGTGCGCGAAGACTTCATCATCTTCGTGCGCCCGACGGTGCTGTGAGGGACGCACCGTGACCCGGGTACTGACGACGGACAAGGCGCTCAGTCTGGTGGGCGGACTGGAGTGGCGCCCGGCAGGTGAAGGCCGCGCCTCGCGTGCCGCCTTGCGTGAGGTGCAGCGGCTGACCGATGCCACGCACCACGTGCTGGCGAAGTCCGGCAGCGAGGTCATGTACGGGCTGCATGCCCCGTTGGATGAACAGGAAAGGTTGCCGCGCTCAGCCCACTCAGCGGCAGCGATCTTCGCTGCGGCAAGCCGTGAGGCCCAGTTGCCTGCGACGGCTCTGCTGCTGCGCCTGGCCTCGCCAGACGAAGCCCGCGAAGCGAGGGCGCGCGAGCCCCAGTACTACCTCGTGGTCATCCAGGAGGGTCTGCCGCTGATCGATCTGGTGGCTGATCGCGCCAAGGTGCTGCATGCCCTGGGCGACTACGGGCATCACGCGCTCTGGAGCGACGACCAAGTCGAATTCCCGAACTCGCAGCCTGCCAGCCTCGCCTGGCTGGCGAAGCTGCCATCGACGGGCACCCGCATCACGCGGGTGCCGATCAACCTGTTGCCGTCGATACTCGCGATCTGCGGGGTCGCCCTGTGTGCCGCCGGCTGGGTGGCCTGGGCACAGCACCGGCAGGCGCAGCAGCAGCGTGAACTATTGGCACAGGCGCAACTGGCCGATCCCGGCCCTCGCTATCTTCAGGCCTTGCATCTGCACCGAGCCCAGATGTCAAGCCGGCGTGCCGACGTGCTGCGGCAGATGGAAAGCCTGTTTGATCTGCCCATCTTCGTCGAGGGCTGGCAACTCAAGGCCGCGCACTGCGGGTCATCGGGTGCTTGCGAGGCTACCTGGCATCGACGAGGGGGTGACTACCTGGGCCTGGCGCGGTCACTGCCCTCGCACGCGCTGCATCGCGGCGCAGCGGTGTCCGAAGGCTTGCCAGCGTTGAACGTGCCGGATCTGGACCTTGCCACCACCCGCTGGTCCGTGCCGGTCTCGCGTCACGAACTGCAGGACCTGCCGTCGATGGGGAAGGCGGTCGAGCAGGCCAGCCCGACCTTTCAGCAATGGAAGCTGGCGACGTTGGCGGTGGACTGGCGTGAGCCGACGCTCTGGCCGAACGTGCCAGATGTCGACCCTGGCTTCATCCATGAACAGGCGCTCAAGCGCGGCGAGCTGGTGGTCACCAGCGTGCCGGTGCCCCTGGCCCTGGAGGTCATGCAAGCCGTACCAGCTTGGGTCAGCTGGGAACGACTGGACCTCACCGTCGCGGACCCGGCCGGGGAGCCGAGTCGCGCCCTGAATCTCACGATCACCGGAAACTACTATGTCTCGGTCCAATGAAAAGCCAGTGAGCTGCCGAGTCCGCGCTTGCGGTGCAGCTGCCTTTGTCGCAGTTGGTGCGATGTTGGCTACCTCGGGTGGCGCGGTCGCGCAGAGCGTGCCGTCTGGCCCGTCGCTGCGTGTCGCTGACCTGGCCGATGCCCAACGGCAGGCGCTGGAGGCCGAGATGCGCCGCACGTTGGCACGGGCGCGGATGCCGGACCAGGGGGCCGGTCCGTCGATCGGGGCAGCCACAGTGCCAGCGCTGGGCGCCGCAGCGTCGACGTTGTCGGCCGTGGCGCCGATTGCGATGGCGGTACCGACCGCCGGTCGCGCCGTCGATGCGCCGCTGCACGCTTCGGCCGAGCGCTTCAGCCTGCTCGGCATCGCTCGGGTGCGTGGACATTGGCTGGCCGAGATCGACGCCGGCAATGGAACGCGCTTGGTGCGGGCTGGCGATCCAGTCCATGGCGGCTGGACCGTGACCTCTGTCGAGGCAGGTCGCGTGCTGCTGGAAGGGCCTCTGGTGCCAGGGCGCGGCAAGAAGGCCAAGCCCACCGCCATGACCCGCACGCTCACGTTGGGGCTGTGATGGGCTGGTTCTCAAGGTCGCACGATCGCGTGCCGGCGTCGGAATCGGACCTCCCGCCGGCTGGTCTGCGCCGCATGGCTTGGACGGGCGCCCCGACTGTGTCATCCGAGGCCGCTTCCACGCCCGCCACGGCGACGGGCTCGGGGCTGGCAGCTGCGGACGTGATGTCGTCGTTCGTTGAGCTGAGCGCCCAGCTCGGTGAGTTCCAGCGCCTGCTGACGGTCGGCGAAGGCGCGGTCTACCCGATCGCGCCGGCCCTGGCAGACCAGTTGGTAGCGCTCGACATGGGCGCGCGTCAGGCGGTGATCATCTGCATCGAGACGTCCGATGCGTCACTGGCCCAGCAGGTGCGTCAGCTCACCGCGCGCCTGAAAGCCGAGGGCTACACGGTCGGAGCCCCACGGCTGGCCACGCGCGAGGCGATTGCCGACGTGCTGCGCAATCCCGGCCAACGATTGTCTGGTGCCGGTAGCGGCCCGCTCGCTCTGTTCCTTTCCTGGATCGAAATCGCCGAGGGCCACGGGGCCACTGACGTGCATGTCGAGATCCGCGGCAGCACCGCACAGGTCCGCGTGCGAGTGGACGGGTCACTGGAGCCGCTGGCCGACGCGGTCGCTGGCCGCTACTCGGCCAAGGAGGCGCATGACGCCATCGCAGCCGGCTACAACTCGACCCGCAAGGGTTCGAACTCACCAACCTACGAGGAAGACAAGTTCCTCGATTGCATGATCGGCTTCAACACCGCACGGGCCTCTGGCCAGCTGCGGTTCCAGAACCTGCGCGGTCGACTCGGGCCCAAGGCGGTGATCCGCCTGCTGCGGCAGGACCGCTTGACCGATCGCGCGGAGCGCCTCGCGGCCTCCGGCCCGCACGTCGCGGGTGGGCAGCCATGAAGTCGTTGCAGGAAGCCGGCTATGCCGCCTCGCACCTGGCGATGTGGCGCCGCGCAGCGCGAGCAGCCAAGGGAATGATCATCGTCTCCGGCGTGACCGGCTCTGGCAAGTCGACCTCGCTCAAGCTCTTCATCGAGCAGATGCCGGGGCTGAACTTCAAGGCCATCTACAGCGTGGAGGACCCGATCGAGTACGAGATGCTCGGTGTCCACCAGATCGAGGTCTTGCGTGACCTGGCGAGCGAAGACGAGACGGCCCGTCGCTATGCGGCCGCCTTCAAGGCCCTGCTGCGGGCCGACCCGGACGGCGTCATCGTGGGTGAGATCCGCGACCGCATCACGGCCAACTTCGTGCTGCAGATGGCCGAGACCGGCCACCTGGTCATGTCCACGCTGCACGCGCACCTGTTGACCAACATGGTGCCCCGGCTGACCAACGAAGTCCTGGGCTTGAGCCGCCAGGCGCTGGCCAGTCCCAACATCATCAACCTGCTGGTCTATCAGTCGCTGGTGCCGCTGGTGTGCACCACCTGCGCGATGCACGTCGACGAAGCGGTTCGACTCGATGCCGACACCGTGGACATCGTGCGCTTGCTGGGCAGCAAGTTCGGGCTGGACGTCTCTTCGATGCGCTTCAAGCGTGAGGGCGGTTGCCCGCTCTGCCGAGGCCGTGGCACACGTGGCAAGACCATCGTCGCTGAAATGTGGCAGCCCGATCGCCAGTGGCTGCAATACATCCGCGAGAACGACGACTACGGCGCGCTGACCTACTACCGCTCGCACTCGGACGCCAACCTGACCAGTTCCGACATGACGGGCAAGACGGTGTTCGAGCACACCCTCTACAAAGCCACGCTCGGTCTGGTCGATCCGCGCAGTTGCGAAGAGTTCGAGAGCTTCGATCGGTTCGAGCTGGGACTGGCTCGCCCGCTGAACCTGCGTGGCAAGGAGGGGCGGTGATGGCAGCGCTTGCCCTGACCCACTTCATGTCCCTGGCCATGACCTGCGCCCCCAGCGTGCATCCTGAAACGATGGCCGCGCTCGTGCGGGTCGAGTCCGGTTTCAACCCCTATGCGATCGGCGTGGTCGGTGGGCGACTGGTGCGGCAACCGAAGAATCTCCCCGAGGCGCTGGCGACCGTTCGCGCGCTGGAGACAGCGGGTTGGAACTTCAGTGTCGGCCTGGCTCAGGTCAACCGCCACAACCTCGACCGTCTTGGCATGGATTGGGGCACGGCCTTCGACCCGTGCGGCAACCTGCGCGCCGGCAGCGAGATCCTGGCCGAGTGCTATGGCCGGGCCCGGCCGCGCAGCGACGGCGATCAAAGGGCGCTGCACGCGGCCCTGAGTTGCTACTACAGCGGCAATTTCCAGCGCGGCTTTGCCGTCGATGCAGGGCAAGGCAGCAGCTACGTGCAACGCGTGCTGGCCAGTGCGGCACGCATGGGAGTCGCCATGGACTTCACCACGCGAGGTAAGGGTCGTCCTGCCCAGCTCCCGGCCTCTCGCCTCAGGAGCCATCGATGATCTCTTTCCGCCGCGCCCGGTCGCTTCTCTGGGTCATCGTCTTTGCCTCGTCGCGCGTCGAGCTGTACCGTGACCTGGCCGCGATGTATCGCCGGGGCGAGCCGATGCTGTCGTTCCTTGAAGGCGAGATCAGCAACGCACGGCTCACCGGTCAGCACGCTCGTCGCGTGGTGCTGGGCGTCATCCTCGCCCGCTACACGAGCGGAGCCGAGGGTGGGCGTATCGAGTACCTGCTTCGGCCGGTCGTGCCTGCTGCAGACCTGATGATGCTGGCCAGTGTTGGCCGTGCCGACGACAAGGCGCGGGCATTCGAAGCACTGGCAGATGCGGTGGCGCTGCAGGGTCGTATGCGGGCCATCGTGCTCACCCAGTCCGTGCTGCCGGCGGCCATCCTTGCGGTCAGCGCGGTGATGATTGCCATCGTTGCCAAGGTGCTCCAGTCCATCGACAAGAGCACGCCCATCTACGTGCGCGACGAGGTCTGGTCCGGCTTCAATGGTTTCGCCAAGGTGCTGGCAGACCTGTCGCTGCAGTACGGCCTGGCGGGCTTGCTGGCCCTTGGTACCGCCGTGGCGTTGCTGCTCTGGTCCCTGCCACGCTGGCGAGGGGCTCTGCGCCTGCGTGCCGACCGGCTGCCGCTGTTCGGCCTGTACCGAGACCTGCAGGCCGGCCTCGTCCTGAGCGCCATGGCCATGATGCTGCGGGCCGGCGAGACCTTGCGCGGCACGTTGGAGGACCTGGCCCGTCAAGCCGGGCCCGTGCTGCGCTGGCAGCTGCTGCGGGTGATCCGCAGCCTGGACCATGAGCCCACCCGCGTGGTCGACGCCTTCGGCCGAGGGCTGTTGTCGCCCTACCTGCTCGCACGCATGGCCACGCTGGCCCGATCGGCCAAAAGCCTGCCCGATGTGCTGGTCGAACTCGGCACCACTGAAGGTGAGCGGGTGTTGGCCCGCCTGCGCCGCGCCGCCGTCATCGCCAGTGCAGCCGTTGTCGGCCTACTTGCTGGCACAGCAACCGTGCTGGGTGTGGCCTCCATGACTGTGCCGGCGACCTTCGCAGCGGTCACCGAACCCACCCACCTGATGCTGGCCCGCCAGCGTCACGAAGCCAGGGAGAAGGCGCGCGCGGGCGTCGCGCCGACCCAGACCGCCGTCGGTCCGTGATGACGCGACGCCCTTGCCAGCCAGCAGCAACCACCACAGGAACCACCATGACCCACACCCGTCATCTCTCCACCGCCCCCGTACGTCACCAGCGCGGCAACGCCGTCGTCTTCGCGCTCCTCGGCCTCGTCATCACGTCCATCACCCTGGCCATCGGCCTTCCGATGTACCAGAGCGCTGAGCGCGCAGCCAGCGTGCAGGGCTTCGTGCCCGAGGTCGTTGCCATCGTGGGCAGTGCCAAGGGCACTTTCGGACAGTTGTCCTACGTCGGATTGACCACAGCCCAGTCCGTGCAGGCAGGCGTGATCCCGGCGAACTTGCGCGCCACCTCCACCACGGCGCGCAGCCGCTTCGGTGCCGCCATCGAGCTGGTGGACAACGGCTCGGGCACAGCAGCACTGAGCTATGCGGCCGTACCAAGCGACCAGTGCGCCGAGATCGTGATGGGTACCCAGCTCGTCGCCCTGACCGTCACCGTGGCCGGCACCGTCGTCAAGGCGGCCGCTTCTGCCGTCAATCCCGCCAGCCTGGCAACAGCCTGCTCATCGGCCAGCACGGTGGACATCAAGTGGACCTTCGGCCGCGCCTGATCGAGCTGCCATGAGACATGCCCTCGGCCCCATCCATTGCCAGCGCGGCAACGCGCTGGTGTTCGCCTTGCTCGGGCTGGTCATCAGCGCGCTGGCGAGTGTTGGCTACGTGCGCGGCCAGGCGCTTGATCAGCGCAGCAAGGCCGGCGCGGCTGAGGCGACCATCCTGGACAACATCCGAGCTGCCACCAACGCCGCGATCTACGAGCAGGTGGTCGAGCTGCAGGCCGGCGGTGCCTTGCGCAAGGCCGGTCGAAGCGTGGCACCCACGACTGGCGCTGCTGGTGAGCTGGTCTGGCGTCCGAGCCTGGCCGATCTTGCGGCCATGGGCTACCTGCCCAGTGGCTGGCTGGTCACGAGCTCGTCGCTCAATGGTGCCCCCTATCAGATCGCGTTCGCACGCCTGCCCGTGGGTTGTGCGCCCAGCGCCTGCAGCATCGAAGGGCAGATCCTGATTGGTGCGGCGATCACCGGCTCCAGTGGCGAGGCGATGGACAGTGTCGTCATCTCGCCCATCCTCACCCGCATCGGCGCGGACTCGGGCGTCAGCCTGGTCGGCTCGGCAGCCAGCATCACCGGCTTCTCCAACACCTGGCGCATCAACAACCCTGTGGCCGGTGCGCCCGCCGGCATCGTGGCCGTGCGGGTCGGCACCGCCAGCGCGAACTTCAGCCAGTTCGTGCGCGTGGGCGACAGCCGCGATCCGGCCTTGCGCGGCAACCTCAGCGTGAGCGGTGACCTCAAGATCACCGGCAACACCGTGCTGGGCAACACCACGCTGGTCGACGCCAGCGTGACCGTCAAGAACGCGGCCGGCCTCGACTGCGTGCGCATCCTCGCCAACGGGAAGATCGAAGTCCAGTGCGACGGCCAACTCCAGGCCGTCGATGCCAACCTGACCGGCCGGCTGCAGGCCTTGCTGACGAAGGCCGGCACCGTCGAATCCACCGGCGAGATCACGGCCGTCGGCGCGGCTCGCTCCAACCGCTGGCAGCCCACCGGTCTGTATGCCGCCGGCAACCCCTGCACAGAGGCCAACGCGCTGGCCAGCAACGCTGCCGGCTCGGGTCTGGTGCTTTGCTCGGGCGGTGCCTGGCGGGCGGTGCTGATGCAGGCCAGCGCGGGTGATGCCTGTAGCCCGAACGGCATCTTTGCGACCGCCGACGGTGTGGCCCTTGTTTGCCTGGGTGGGACGTACGGGCGTCTGGACCGTTACATCGCCACGGCCACCGCTGGCGCGGTCTGCACCTCTGCCGGTGCGACGGCTACCGAGAAAGACAGCGGTGCCGCGCTGCTGTGCCGGGCCAATCCGACCGATGGCGCCTTGTTGTGGTTCGAGCTCACCGAGTTGGTATCGAACTACACGGTGATCCGCATTCTCAGCGTGGTCGATGGAACCGTGATTCCCAAGCCTGTCTGCAATGGGTCGCCCGGCCTGCAACTGGTGCCGTCGGCCGAAGGCTCCAGCGACGCGGCCTTCAACCGCTACATCACCAACAACGGAAGCACCTGGACGGTCTACCTGCGCGACGCGACCGGCGCCACCTTGGGAGGCGCATCGGCCCAGGCCCAGCTGTACTGCTTCAACGCCTACTGATACCAGTTCCCTCAACGACCCACCAAGGAGGTCACATGTCAGCGAAATCAGACCCGCTCGTTCTCCGGGCTCATCCCCGCCGCCGCATCGTTGGCATCGGCATGCTGCTGGCGGCCGCAGGCCTTCCACTGGCCTCGTTCCAGGTCCACGCGGACAAGCGACAGATGCGCAAGGGACCGCCCGACTGCGTGATCTTCGCGGACTCCAGCTGCGTGGGGCCGAATGCCAAGGCGACGATGGTGATGCCGATGCCTTCTGTGACGCCGAGCATGCCTGGCGATTCAGGAGGTACGACGTCGAACCTCCCCACCGGCTACACCGAACGTGTGCTGTCGCTGAATCCTGGCGCGATCAGCGCGGAGGCGTTCGAGACGTTGAAGGGCGTGGGTGGGTGGCCGGTGCACTCCTGTAAAGCGGGGATGGCCATGGACCCCGGCGGTGGCAGCTACCCCATCATGGACCCCTGCACCGATGGCCGCAGCTTCGACGCGGTCATCACGAACGCCTGCAGTGGTGTCTTCGAGAAGAAGCTTTATCACTGGCAGAAGCTTGGTCTCGTGCACAACGGCGACTCCAACTATGTGCAGAGCATCGTCGCCAGCGGCTACGCGACCTGTGCCTCTGCTGGTTCCGAGTTCGCCTATCTGGTTCGCGACGCCGGCACGTCGCAGCCGGTGCCTCGTGGCTTGTCGGCCGATCAGGTGCGGGCCTATGCGGCCGTCACCGGCACCGATGCCGTGTCGGCCGATCTGGCGAGCGCGAACCAACTGTGCAAGGAGTACGGCGCCACTGGTGTCTACGGCGCGACGACGGGGCATTTCAACTCTTGCCGCAACAACACCCTGTCGGTGTACATGGACGGTGCCTGGACGCGCCGCAATGCCTGCACCGCCGGCAATCAGCGGGTGGACACGATCACCTGCTCGTTCCCTGCGCACTGAAGCGGACGGTCATGTTCAGCACGCACGTCACCCAACAAAGAATGGAGGCCCTGCTGCGGTCTCCGGGTGCCGGCGTGCGTGCCGGGCAATGGTGCTGTGGACTTCCTGTGGTTCGATTAGTGAGCCACCTTGAAGGTGTAGTCCTTCGACCAAGCCTTGCCGTCGATCGTCCCCTCTGCGGTGACACGGTAGGACTGGCCCACGTCGAGCGCACGGGTGGGAACGGCGAAGAACTCGTTCTTCTTGACCATGCGCGCAAGGTCGGTGCTCGTGGTGAGGTTGCGCGTCTGGATCGTGGCGCTGTTGCTCACCTGCACCAGGGCGAAGCGGTTCACAACGAGGGTGGATGTGTAGTCGACCTTGAAGTAGATCGGCGTGCCATAGATTGTGGCCTGCGTCGTGATGTCCGGGAAAGGGTTGGGACGCTCCCATGCCGGTTCAAACGTACCGTTGACTTCCATTGCCTCCTGGCAGGGGTAGGTTGCTACTACCTTCGTGCCCAGTTTCTGCAAGTCAGCGCCGTTGAGAGACATCACTTGGGCGCCGAAGTGATAGCTCTCGTAGTCGTAGGCAGGCGATCTGACGTATGTGCCTCGCAGCCGGCTGTAGCCGATGCCGGCCAATTTGCCCTCTGCCATGGCGCCGCTGAGGTGATAGACGGTCGCCAAAAGCTTGCGAATGCTCGACGACCCTCGCCCTTCATCCACAGTCAATTGGTCAGGGGAGCCTTTGGTCGGAAAAGCAACGTCGCCCATCAATATCTCGAAGCCCCACGCGAGGGCTGGCATGCCAGCGTGGGCGATGCGGTCGCTGACCGATACACCGGTGAAGTAGGCCGCCGCCTCATCGCCAGCAGTCTCGAAGTGACCCGATGCGATTGTTCCGGTCGCCAAGCTCAGTTGGTTCAAGTACTCCTGATGTGCGTCATTCGCCGCATCCAGCCGAGCATCTTGCTTGACTGCCCCGAAGCCGCAGGCGACGCGCTCTCCCTGCAGCACATCCCAGGCACCGCGCTGCACGCTGCCGGCGGGATAGTTGGCGGGGCCGACGTCAGCGAGGCTTTGCAAGGCAGCCCCGGTTCCTGCATCCACCGGGGTGGGCGCCGGAGCCGGAGTCGGCGCCGGTGCCTCGGTGCCACCACCTCCACAAGCCGCCATGCCTACGACCAGCGTGAAGCCCAGTGCCAGCCGCGCCAAGCGGTGCGGTTCGATATGAATGGAATGCGCCATGCTGAAGACCTCCCTTGATCCCCGTTCAACGCGCTGCGACATGGGCGCGCTGACCACCGATCAGCCTATCGGCCACCGTTCCTGCCGTGCCCTAGGGTTGGCGAGTGACTTGTTCGTGTGGGTGCTGCTGCAATTTGCGCTTCTGACGGTGGCTCACGCGATGAGCTACCAAGATTCGGGCCCGACCCTGACCGCATCTGGCGCTTCGCGGCACGACGGACCGAGCCTGCAGGTCGCCTTCTCGCCGCGTGGCCAGGCTGAAGCCCTGGTGATCGAGGTCATCGCGTCAGCCCGCGTGGAACTGGCCGTGCTGGCCTACAGCTTCACGAGCGCATCGATCACCGAAGCCTTGCTGCAGGCCCGCAAGCGAGGCGTGCGGGTCCGCCTGGTCGTCGACCGGCTCAACAACCTGGTCGATGACCGATCTGGCAAGGCGAGGGCGGCCCTGCAGGCGCTGGCCCATGCTGGGGTAGAGGTGCGCGTTTGCGACGCCTACGCAATCCACCACGACAAGGTCATCGTGGCCGACCGCCGCCCTGTGCAGACGGTCAGCTTCAACGACTCCAGCTCAGCCCAGACGCGCAACTCCGAGAACGTCCTGGTCCTCTGGAACTCTCCAGACTTGGTTGTCGAGTACCTGCAGCACTTCGAGCGCAACCGCAATCGGGCGCTGGTGCTGGATGGGAGGTACTGAGATGGCGAGCGAAAAGACCTCAGGCCTCGATCAGGCGTCCGATCTCAGGGCGCGGCTGTTGCATGGCCAGCCAGAGGTCATGGGATTGCTGCAGGCCCAGCCACA
>JACCDS011101431.1_pt1 | contig 31210 bp, 32 predicted proteins | sample 7446441 | NCBI WGS metagenome assembly JACCDS01 (sample SAMN15323445, study PRJNA562643) | freshwater metagenome | isolation source: river surface water | place: USA:Blue River Watershed | collected 2017-08-17
CCGCACCAATATGAACGCCCTGGGCCAGGCCCGCAGCTGGACCGACCACCTGCTGTGGCACCACGCTGCCCACACCGTGGACCTGTTCGCCTACCAGGCCGGCAGCCCCATCGTGAAGGCCAACGCCGTCCAGGGCCCGATCCATCCGGCGCTGGGCATTGCCATGGACATGAGCATCCAGCTCAAGGCCGCCAACGGCGCCATCTGCACGCTGAGCCTGTCTTTCAACAACGATGGTCCCCTGGGCACCTACTTCCGCTACATCGGCGACACCGCCACCTACCTGGCCCGTTACGACGACCTGTTCAACGGCAAGGACGAGAAGATCGACGTGAGCAAGGTGGACGTGTCCATGAACGGCATCGAGCTGCAAGACCGCGAGTTCTTCGCCGCCATCCGCGAAGGCCGTGAACCCAACAGCAGCCTGGCCCAGGTGCTGCCCTGCTACCAGGTGCTGCACCAGCTGGAGCAGCAGCTGAAATAGACTCACCCCCAGGCTGCGCGACACGCTGTGTCGCTACGCCACCCCCCTTGCAGGGGGCAACGCCAGCGGCCCGGTAAAGCCGGTTCCGCGGCGTTCCCGGCTTGGATCGTTTTATGCGCTGCGGAGCGGGCGCGGTGCGGTGGAGACACTGACATGCAACAACGACAAATCGGCCCTTTCAAGGTATCAGCACTCGCCCTGGGCTGCATGAGCCTGAGCCACGCCTACGGCCAGCCGCCCTCACCCGAGCACAGCGAACGCGTCTTGCTCAGCGCGCTGGACGCTGGCGTCACCCTGTTCGACACCGCTGCGCTCTACGGCTTCGGCGCCAACGAGATTCTGGTGGGCCCTGTGCTCAAGGCGCACCGCAGCCGCATCACCCTGGCCAGCAAGGGCGGCATGGCGGGGGTAGACGTGGCCGGTGACGGCAAGCTGGTGCGCGTGATCGACGGCCGGCCCGAGGCCATCCGCCGCAACTGCGAAGACAGCCTGCGCCGTCTGGGCACCGACGTGATCGATCTTTACTACCTGCACCGCTGGGACAAGAAGGTGCCGGTGGAAGACAGCGTGGGTGAACTCTCGCGCCTGGTCGAGCGTGGCCATGTGCGTGCCATCGGCCTGAGTGAAGTCTCGGCTGCCACCGTGCGCAAGGCCCACGCCGTGTTTCCCATCGCGGCCGTGCAGACCGAATACTCGCTGTGGACCCGTAACCCCGAGATCGCCGTGCTGCAGGCCTGCCGTGAGATCGGCGCCGCCTTCGTGGCCTTCAGCCCGGTGGCGCGCGGTTTCCTCACCGGCAAGCTGCGTGATGTGCAGGCGCTTGACGCCAAGGACATCCGCCACGGCATGCCGCGCTTCGAGCCGGCCCACTATGCCGGCAACCTCAAGCTGCTGCCGGCCTACGAGGCCGTGGCGCAGGATGCCGGCTGCACCCCGGCCCAACTGGCCCTGGCCTGGCTGCTGCACAAACACAGCCATGTGATTCCGCTTTTCGGCACCACGAACCTCGATCATCTGGCCGAGAACCTGGGCGCCGCCAACGTGAAGCTCAGCCCCGCGCTGATGGCCAAGGCCGAAACCGTGGTCAACCAGCAGACCGTGGTGGGCAACCGTTACAGCGAACAAAGCAACCGCGAAGTCGATACGGAAGTGTTCTGAGATGAAAACTACCTTGATGCTTTTGCCCGGCCTCAACTGCGATGCCGCAGCCTGGGCGCCGCAAATCGCAGCGCTCCAAGGTCAGGCCGATTGCCGCGTGCCCGCCTGGGGCCTACGCGACACGCTGACCGCCATGGCCCAGCAGGTGCTGGACGAAGCACCCACCGAACGCTTCAGTGTCGCCGGCCATTCCATGGGCGGCCGGGTGGCGCTGGAAATCATGCGCCTGGCCCCGCAACGCGTGGAGCGCCTGGCCCTGCTGGACACGGGCACGCACCCGCTGGCGGCAGGTGAGGCGGGCGCAAAGGAGAAGGCCGGGCGTTTGGCCCTGCTCAAGATTGCGCAGGAGCAGGGCATGCGTGTCATGGCCCAGGAGTGGGCCAAGGGGATGGTGCACCCGGATCGTATCGGCGGCCCCATCTTTGAAGGAGTGCTGGCCATGTTCGACCGCGGCAGCGCCGCGCAGTACGCTGCGCAGATCAATGCACTGCTGACCCGGTTTGACGCTGTCGCGCTGCTGCCGGACATCACTTGCCCCACGCTGGTCCTGACCGGCCGCGACGATGCCTGGAGCGGCCCGGCCCAGCATGAGGCCATGGCCGCTGCCATCCCTGGCGCACAGCTGGTCATCGTGGAAAACAGCGGTCACATGACGACCATGGAGCAACCGCAGGCGGTGAGTGCGGCGCTGGCGGACTGGCTGCGGCGTTGAAGTGATTGATTCATATGGGATTTCTGTATAAATCAGGCTTGCTGAATTTCATACGGAAATTGTGATGACATTACCGCTAATACCGGCTCACAGGAGGCCTGTCTCGGACGTGGCGCTGGCTGCAAAGCCCGCTGCCGATGCGCACGGTGTGCAGCAGTCTGTGGGACAGCGTGCCCAGCAAGTGGCCGATCGCATTGCTTCCGATTGGAACGTTGTCCATGCCGTTATGGGCTCCTTCGCCGACGAGCGCAGCACGCTGTGATGCAAGCGCGCTCCAATGCTCCCCTAGAATGGCCTGCATGAGCAGCGACCTTCAGCCCTTGATCCTGTCCCTTCGTGATTTTGCGAAGGAGCGTGATTGGGAGCAATTTCATTCACCCAAAAATTTGGCTGCGGCACTCTCCGTCGAAGCTGCTGAATTGCTGGAGCACTTCCAGTGGTTGACGGAGGAGCAAAGCAGGAGCCTTACGGACGGCAAAAAAGGTGAGGTCGCCCAGGAGCTGGCCGACGTATTCCTTTACCTGCTGCAGCTCAGCGACAAGCTGGGCGTAGATTTGCTGGACGCGGCGCGTGCCAAGCTGGTTGCGAATGGTCAGAAGTACCCGGCTGATCGAGCACGCGGTTCCAGCAAGAAGTACACCGAAATCTAGTCGCCTGCTACTTAGTTAATAACTGGTGAAGCTCAAGTGATCGTTTACCAAGCGACCAAATCAGAGTTTTTGCATCAGGTCCATCACACGGATATCGAGGAGTTTCTCCAGGACGCGTTCGCACGCAAGCTCGGGCGGCATGTTGGAGCGTCCGAGGTCCGGTCTTGGCAGTCCTCGCTCCAATCGATGGCCAAGGTTCTCAACGATGATGAAATTCCGGGCGATGCTGGCGTTGCCATTGAATACAACATCCCCCAGACGGGCAAGCGTGTCGACTTCATTCTGACGGGGCGCAGTGCAGATCGATCTCCCCATGTGATCATTGTTGAGCTCAAGCAATGGGAGCAGGCGCAGCTTTCGGACAAGGATGGCGTGGTCGTCACCTATCTTGGTCGGGGACTGCAGGAGGTCAGTCATCCGTCATATCAGGCTTGGTCCTATGCCGCTTTGCTGGAGGGTTTCAACGAGGCGGTGCATGAAGGCGGCTTGGTGCTGCAGCCTTGCGCCTATCTACACAACTACAAGCCCGATGCCGTGATCCGGCACGACTGGTATGCGCCGTATATCGAACGCGCCCCGGTTTTCCTGAAAGGTGAGAGCGAGCGCCAGAAGCTCAGGGACTTCATCAAGCGTCATGTGAAGTATGGGGATGATGCGGACCTGCTCTACAAGATCGAGAATGGCCGGATACGCCCGTCCAAGATGCTGGCTGACAGTCTGGTCAAGATGCTCAAGGGCCAGCCCGAGTTCGTGCTGATCGATGACCAGAAGGTGGTTTACGAGACTGCGATGGCCATGGCGAGACAGGCCGCCAGCGGCAAAAAGAAGGTGCTGATCGTGGAGGGTGGGCCGGGGACGGGGAAGTCTGTGCTGGCGATCAACCTGCTGGCGGCTTTGACCAAGAATGGACAGAATTGCCGCTATGTCTCGAAGAATGCTGCGCCACGTTCGGTGTATCAGAGCAAACTGACCGGGCACTTCCGCGCGACACATATTTCCAATCTGTTCTCCGGTTCAGGGGCCTTTGTTGAAACAGAGGCCGATGCATTCGACACATTGATCGTGGATGAGGCACATCGGTTGAACGAGAAATCCGGGCTGTATGAGAACCTCGGTGAAAACCAGATCAAGGAAATCCTCAGTGCCGCCAAGTGCGCCATTTTCTTCATCGATGAAGATCAGCGGGTGACGCTGAAGGACATCGGCGGGACCGATGCGATCAAGGCCTGGGCAAAGGCATCTGGCGCCGAGGTTGAAGTCATGGAGCTGGCCTCCCAGTTTCGCTGCAATGGATCGGATGGCTATCTGGCCTGGCTGGACAACACGCTGGCGGTTCGTGAGACAGCCAACCCCATCCTGGAGGAGGGCACCTTCGATTTCAGGGTTTTCGATTCACCGTCCGAGTTGCACGCTGTCATTGCCGAGAAGAACAAGCTCAATAACAAGGCAAGAGTGGTTGCAGGCTACTGCTGGGACTGGAACAGTAAGAAGAATCCCGAAGCCTATGACGTCGTGATTCCCGAGCATGGCTATCGCAAGCGCTGGAACTTAACCAAGGACGGTAGCCTTTGGATTGTTGCGCCTGGATCGATCGACGAAGTCGGCTGCATCCACACATGCCAGGGCCTGGAGGTGGACTATATCGGTGTGATCGTCGGTGACGACTTTGTTGTTCGAAACGGTGCGGTCGTCTGCCGGCCCGACAAACGCTCTTCTGCCGATCGATCCATTCGTGGTTGGAAGACCCTGATGAAGTCGCAGGCCGTTGAAGCACAAAGCCGACTGGATCTGATCATCAAGAACACCTACCGGACTTTGATGACGCGGGGCATGAAGGGCTGTTATATCTACTGCACCGACAAGGAGACAGCGGGCTTCTTTCGTTCGCGGATCGTCTCCGTGCAGGCCACTCCCGCCCCGGCCGAACGCCGTATTCCTTCTATCGAAGCAAAGCAGGGCGAGCACATCGTCCTGCCTTTCAAGCACGTGGATCGTAAGCACGTCAAACGGTTCAAGAACGCGGTGCTTTTAGTTGACCTGAAGTTGGCGGCAGGTCTATTCAGTGATGTGCAGTCATTCGACATCAACGATGCCGAGTGGATCGAATTGCCGGATATCTACCGTCCTCAGCCGGGTATGTTTGTCGCCCAGGTCATCGGCGAATCCATGAATCGGCGGATTCCCAACGGTAGCTGGTGCCTGTTCCGAGCCAATCCCCAAGGCACTCGCGCGGGGAAGGTCGTTGTGGCTCAACACCGGTCAATTTCGGACCCTGACCTGGGTGGGGCCTACACCGTCAAGGTTTACTCCAGTGAAAAGGAGCGAACGAGCGATGGCGGGTGGCGGCATGTTCGCGTGGAGCTTGCGCCGGATAGCAACGATTCTGTGTTCAAACCCATTGTGTTCGGTCCTGAGTCTGCTGATGCGGTGCAGGTGATCGCCGAAATGATTGCGGTGCTGGATGTTTAGCGATCTGGAGAATCCAGCAGAAACTCGACGCCGCCGTGGACAAGGCCTACGAGGCCTGCGGCGGCAAGAAGAGCTACAAGAGCGACGCCGAGCGCGTGGCCTTCCTGTTCGAGCTGTACCAGAAGTACACCAGCCTGCTGCCGGCGGCGAAGGTCGCCCCGAAAAAGCGGAAGTCAAAAGCGACTTGAGTTCAACCTGAACGCTAATGAACACGCCGGCAGAGGGGCTTGCATCATCTGCGCATTTGAATTAAATTCGGTATTCGTGATTTTCGAATACAGAATTTAAATGCAACTCAAACCGCAAGATTTCCTGGTAGCGCTCAAGCTGGTTGCCTTGGGTGACCAGCGCTGGACGTATGCACGCCTGGCGCATGAGCTGGGGCTGAGCGCCTCGGAGGCGCATGCCTGCATCAAGCGCGGGCTGCAGGCGGGTTTGCTGCTGCCTAACCGCGAGTTGCCGCAGCAGCCGGCGCAAGCGGGCGCCACGGCCGCGCTCGCTGCGCAAGAGCCCATGGGCATTTACCGGGTCACTCGCAAAAGGGCGCGTCGCGCCGCCGTGGCAGACAACGCCGTGCGCCCGCACGCGCACAACCTGGCCGAATTCGCCTTGCACGGCGCCAAATACGCTTTCCCTGGGGTGCGGCTGCCGTTGGCGGTGGGCGTGCCCACCAGCCACAGCGCGCCCGCCTTTGCGGGGGTGTTTGCGCCGGGCAGCACAGATTTTGTATGGGCACACCCCAATGGCCCGGTGCGTGGCGTGGGGGTGGAACCGCTGCACCCGTCCGTGCCCTTTGCGGCCATGCAAGACGCCAGGCTGTACGAAATGTTGGCCCTGTTCGACGCCTTGCGGGTGGGCAAGGCGCGTGAGCGTGGCATGGCGCTGGAGCGTTTGCAGGCGCTGATCGACCCGGATGCGCCCAAAGCGCCGAAGGCGCCTGCGCGTGGCTAACCCGAACTTGGCCTTGCTGGTGGGCATGGCGCAGGCCATGGGCCCCTTGTGTGAGCAAGTGGTGTTCGTGGGCGGCTGCGCCACAGGCTTGCTGGTCGATGACACTGGCTTGATGGATGTGCGTCCCACGGAAGACGTGGATGCCATTGTGGAAGTGGCCTCGTTGGCCGGCTACCACCGCTTGGCAGGGCAGCTGATGCAGCGTGGCTTCAAGCAGACCATGGCAGACAACACGCCGCCATTTCGCTGGTACTGGAACCGCATGCAGCTGGACCTGGTGCCGTTGGATGAAAAGGTGCTGGGTTTTGCCAACCCCTGGTACAGGGTGGGCTACGAGCAGGCGCTGACGATGAGGCTGGCAGCCGGCTTGACGGTGCGGCATCTGTCTGCGCCACACTTTCTGGCAACCAAGTTCGAAGCCTACAAGGACCGGGGGCAGAACGACGTGTACCTGAGTCATGACCTTGAAGACATCATGACGGTCATGGAAGGGCGCGCAGCGATAGTGCAGGAGATGGCCGCCGCACATGAAGCAGTGCTGAAGCACGTGAGCCTATGCGTCGCAGCGCTGTTGGATATGCCGGCTTTCCACAATGCGCTGCCGGGGTTGCTGAGCGACCCGGATCGAGAGCAAACCGTCAAGGCACGGTTGAACCAGATTTCAAGATTGATTGACGCATGAACGTCACCACCAACACCCTGGTCCAGAAGCTATGGAACCACTGCAATGTGCTGCGCGCTTTCGTGGCGGTCGGGGATTTGCATGCTGAGCGACTCGGCGCCAAGCGTGTCGCCACTTGAATTCGTGATCGGCCAGTCAGCTGGGCGTCACCTCAAAGGTTGATTTTCAATGCTGGCACGGAAGATCACCTTACTTCGGCACCAGCCCGTTCAGATCAAACCCGACATCCCCCGCCTGCTGCGGCGTCGGCGACACCCCCGCATCCATGAGCTTGCGTACCAGCAGGTGCTCCTTGGGGTTGTTGACGTTCTCGATGGCGATCAGTTGGTCGCCCCGGTAGTGGAACAGACTGAAGGCCGCGCTGGCCAGGTCGCCGCGCAGCACCTGCTGATCCGCACCGGCGGACAGGCCGGCCATCTGCAATTTCTTGTCGTACTGGTCGCTCCAGAACCAGGGTGTGGCGGTGAAGGGGCGTTCCTGGCCCAGCAGGGCGGCGGCGGCGCTTTTGCCCAGTTCGGTGGCGTTCTGCACGGACTCCAGGCGGATCAGGCTGCCGTCGGCCAGGCGGCGTGCGGTGCAGTCGCCAGCGGCGGTGATGGCCGGGTCGCTGGTGCGGCCGCAGGCGTCCACCACGATGCCGCGATCACATTCCAGCCCGGCCGCGCGGGCCAGTTCATCGTTGGCGTTCACGCCGATGCCCACCAGCACCAGGCCGGCGGGGTGGACAGTGCCGTCCGCCAAACGCACGCCGGTCACGTGGTTGCTGGCGTCGTGTTCGATGGCTGCAGTCTGCGCGCCCAGCAGCAGTTGAACGCCGTGGCTGCGGTGCAGGGCGGCGTACCAGTCGGACAGCACAGGCTGCAGCATGCGGGCCAGCAGGCGCGGCGCGGCCTCCAGCACGGTGACGGCCAGGCCTCGTCTGCGGGCGGTGGCGGCCACTTCCAGGCCGATGACACCGCCACCGATGACAACCAGGGGCAGGTTTTTCTCCAGGCAAAGGGCCATGCGTTGGGCGATGGCGTCGGCGTCGTCACGCGTGCGCAGGGCCAGCACACCTTGCGCGTTGGCACCTGGCAGCGTCAAAGTGCGTGGTGTGGACCCGGTGGCCAGCAGCAGGCCGCCGTAGGGCAGGGTGCTGCCGTCGGCCAGCGTCACGGTTTTGGCGGCGCGGTTGATGGCCGTGACCTGGGTGCCGGTGCGCAGTTCGATGGCCTTGCCCGCCAGCATCTCGGGCGTGCGCATGGGCAGGCGCGAGGCATCCATCTCGCCAGCCAGCCAGGCCTTGGAGAGCGGGGGGCGGTGGTAGGGGGCGTGGGGCTCGTCGCCGAGGAGGGTGAGGGGGCCGGTGTAGCCGCCGTTGCGCAGGGCTTCGGCGGCCATGATGGCGGCCTGGCCGGCGCCGATGATGAGGATGGGTGCAGTCATGTCCGCCATCTTAGTGGGCTGGCAGCGATGCCTCTGGAAATCCCGTTCGGGCTGAGCCTGTCGGAGCCTGTCCTGAGCAAGGTCGAAGGGCCCTTCGACAAGCTCAGGGCGAACGGAGGCAAGTGGTTTGCAGTTGGCTCAAGAGTGGGCCAGCGCGGGGGTCACCACGGCCTCCAGCTGCGCGCGCAGCCAGCGGTGCGCGGCGTCCTGCTGGTAGCGCGCATGCCAGATGGCGTACATGGGGTTGCCGGGGCAGTTCACGGGTGGCGGGCAGCTGGCCAGGCCGGTGAAGGTCTGGCGCGCCAGCAGGCCGGGCACGGTGGCCAGCAGCGCGGTGCCGCGCAGGAAAGGGGGCAGGGCGCTGAACGACGGCACCATGACCGTGAAGCGGCGGTGCAGGCCTTTGCTGGTGAGATGCTGGTCCAGGTCCAGGCTGCGGCGGGGCTCATACACCACGGTGGCGTGGTCGGCGGCCAGGTACTCCGCCTCGTCACGCGGGGCGGCGCGCACCGCCGGGTCGTAGAAGACGCGGTAGGGGGCTTCGAACAGGCGCTTTTGCACGATGTCGCTGCCCTCGGGCGGGCGCGGGCTGATGACGAGCTGGCACTCGTCGTTGCGCAGCATGTCCAGCCGCGGGATGGCCGAGGGGATGATGCGCAACACCAGACCGGGCGCGCTGAGTCTCAGGCGCGCGGCTAGGGCGGGCAGCAGCAGGTCGCGCTGAAAGTCGTTGGCGGCGATGGTGACGGTGGCCTGCCAGCGGGCTGGGTCGAAGTCTTCACTGTGGGCGAAGTGCTGCAGCTGGCGCAGCAGGGCGCGGGCTTCGGCGGCCAGTTCCTCGGCCCGGGCCGTGGCCACGATGCCGCGCCCGCTTTTGACGAAGAGCGGGTCACCGGTGATGGCACGCAGCTTGTCCAGCAGGTGGCTCACGGCGGACTGGGTCACCCCCAGGCGCTGGGCCGCGCCGGTGACCGAACCGGCCTCCACCACGGCCAGCAAAAGCTGCAGCAAATGGCCATCCAGGTCCAAATGATCGAATTTGCTCATGAGTCATATATTGATCCATGTATTTATCTTGGTCAATGGCTGCTGAATACTGGCCCCCATACCGTTTTGACCCCCGTTTAGCCAGGAGACCCGCATGAGCACCCGCCGCCAAGACCAGCCGATACCCGGCACCACCCTGTTCGACGCGAACCAGGCCCGCAAGGGCTACGCGCTCAACAAGATGTGTTTTTCCTTCAACTCGGAAGAGAACCGCAAGGCCTTTCAGGCCGACGAGGAAGGCTATATGCGCAAGTACGGCCTGACCGAGCCGCAGGCCGCCGCCATCCGCGCGCGCGATGTGCTGCAGCTGATCGCGGCGGGCGGCAACGCCTATTACCTGGCCAAGTTCGCCGGGATCTTCAAGCTGGACATGCAGGACATCGGCGCGCAGCAGACCGGCATGACAAAAGAAGCCTTCCGGGCCAAGCTGGTCGCGGCCGGTCAATAAGACAAACAGGAGCAAAGATCATGGCAAAACTCATCGGTGGCCTCGGCACCTCGCACATTCCCGCCATCGGCGGCGCCATCCACAAGGGCATCCAGCAGGAGCCCTACTGGAAGCCCTTCTTCGACGGTTTTCCGCCCATCCGCGAGTGGCTGGCGAAGAACAAACCCGACGTGGTGGTGATGTTCTACAACGACCACGGCCTGAACTTCTTCCTGGACAAGATGCCCACCTTCGCCGTGGGCGCCGCACCGCTGTACAACAACGCCGACGAGGGCTGGGGCATTCCCACGCTGCCGCCTTTCAAGGGCGAGCTGGACCTGTCCTGGCACCTCATCAACACCCTGGTGGAGAAGGAGTTCGACGTGGTGAGCTGCCAGGAAATGCTGGTGGACCACGCCTGCACCCTGCCGCTCAAGCTGTTCTGGCCCGAGGGGGATTGCCCGGTGGCGGTGGTGCCGGTGTGCATCAACACGGTGCAGTTCCCCCTGCCCAGCGCCAAGCGCTGTTATGCCCTGGGCAAGGCCGTGGGCGAGGCCATCCAGTCCTGGGACAGCAGCAAGAAAGTTGCCGTGATTGCCTCTGGCGGGCTGAGCCACCAGCTCGACGGCGAGCGCGCCGGTTTCATCAACAAGGCCTTCGACCTGCAGTTCCTGGACAGCCTGGTCTCCAACCCCGAATGGGCCACGCAGTTCAGCGTGCACGAGCTGGTGGAGAAGACCGGCACCCAGGGCGTGGAGCTGCTGATGTGGCTGGCCATGCGCGGCGCGCTGGCGGCGGCCGGCGGCTCCAGCGTGCGCCGCGTGACGGGCAACTACCACATCCCGATTTCGAACACGGCCACGGCGGCGCTGGCGCTGGAAACCGTGGATTGATCGGGCGGGTGTCGCGTAGGGTACGGATAGGGCGCCCCCCAACTCCTGGCAGGCCGCGTGAAACGGGTGCTTGTCGTCCGCGCCGCTTCGTGCCCCATGCCCTTGGACAGGCCAAGGACATGCAGGGTGTTCAGGCGCGCGGTCGCACCATGTCGGCCGGCTGCATCCAGCGGTCGAAGTCCGCCGCGCTCACATGGCCCAGGGCCAGCGCCGCTTCGCGCAGGGTGCTGCCGTCCTGGTGCGCGCGTTTGGCGATCTCCGCGGCGCGGTCGTAGCCGATGTGCGGGGCCAGCGCCGTCACCAGCATCAGCGAGCTGTCCAGCAACTCCTGGATGCGTTCGCGCCGGGGTTCGATACCGCGCACGCAAAACGCATCGAAGCTGGCCATGCCGTCGGCCAGCAGGCGGATGCTCTGCAGCAGGTTGTGCGCGATCAGGGGCTTGTAGACGTTGAGCTCGAAGTGGCCCGAGGCCCCGCCTATGCCGATGGCCACGTCATTGCCCATGACCTGGCAGCACAGCATGGTGAGTGCCTCGCACTGCGTGGGGTTCACCTTGCCCGGCATGATGGAGCTGCCCGGTTCGTTCTCGGGCAGGGTGATCTCGCCCAGGCCAGCGCGTGGGCCCGAAGCCAGCCAGCGCACATCGTTGGCGATCTTCATCAGCGCCACGGCCAGCGTGCGCAGCGCGCCGTGCGCCGCCACCAGGCCGTCGTGCGCGGCCAGGGCCGCGAACTTGTTGGGGGCGCTGCTGAAGGGCAGGCCCGTGGTCTGCGCCAGCGCGGCCGCCACGCGCGCGCCGAACTCGGGGTGGGTGTTCAGGCCCGTGCCCACGGCGGTGCCGCCGATGGCCAGGGGATAGAGCGAGGCCAGCGTGGCGTGGATGTGCGTCTGTGCATGGTCCAGCTGCGCCACATAGCCCGAGAACTCGTCACCCAGGGTCAGCGGCGTGGCGTCCTGCAGGTGTGTGCGGCCGATCTTCACGATGTCATGGAAGGCCCGGGCCTGCGTGGCCAGCGTCTGGCGCAGGGCGGCCAGCGCTGGCAGCAGGGCCTGGTGCATGGCCAGCGCCGCGGCCAGGTGCATGGCCGTGGGGAAGACGTCGTTGGAGGACTGGCCCAGGTTCACCTCGTCGTTCGGATGCACCAGCCGGCCCGTGCCGCGCACGCCACCGAGCAGCTCCGAGGCCCGGTTGGCCAGCACCTCGTTCATGTTCATATGGCTCTGCGTGCCCGAGCCCGTCTGCCAGACCGAGAGCGGAAACTCCGCCGCGTGCCCACCGGCCAGCACCTCGTCGGCCGCGGCCGTGATGGCCTGGGCCTTGGGCGCGGGCAGCAGGCCCAGGGCCTGGTTCACCTGCGCGCCGGCCCGCTTGATGGCGGCCAGGGCCAGCATCAGCTCGGGCGGCATGCGTTCGGTGGAGATGGCGAAGAAGGCCAGCGAGCGCTGCGTCTGCGCGCCCCAGAGCCGCTCGGTGGGCACCTCGATGGGGCCGAAGCTGTCGCGCTCGGTGCGCGTGGCGGCGGGCGGGGTGGATGATGGCATGCTGCTGCTCCTGCGCGTCGGTGGGTCATTACACACCCGCCATTGTGCGCAGCGCAATATGCGGGTTCAATACACCCTGTGCCGTCCGCCCCGTCGGGCGTGGCCGGAAAGGAAGCCATCATGTCGCCCCACTACCACCAGTTCTGCGAACTCTTTGCCCAGCTGGGCCTGCCCAGCGATGTGAAGGACATTGCCGCCTTCATCAAGACCCATTCGCCGCTGAACTCCGCCACCCGCCTGGAAGATGCGTCCTTCTGGACGCCCGCCCAGGCCGCGCTGCTGCGCGACGAACTGGTGCGCGACGCCGACTGGGCCTCGGTGGTGGACCAGCTCAATCTGGCCCTGCGCGCACCCGCGCCCTGAAACGCACCGGGCCTCGTGCTTGCGGCCCGGCCTGCGGCACTCCCCAGTTTGTGGGATGGACAAGCGCTGCAGTTTCACTAGCATCCACTCCATGGCCTGTTGACCGTCACGGACAGGGGGCTCTGGCGGTGTTCCGGATGCAGGCTTGAAGTGGGCAGGAGCCCCGGCAGTCTCACACAGGCTGCGCGTGCTCTGTAAGGCCGCCGCTGCGCAGCGGTGCGGCGTTGATGCAAAACCTCCTGGTTCGGGTTCTCGTTGGGTGGCCGTGCACTCGTGGGCGGGGCTGCCTGTTCCTTACTGCCACGAGCACTCAAGGGGGATCACCATGCCTGATATCGATATTTCCATCACTGGAAACCGCTTCACAGACGTCATCTTCAGATACCCGTGTACACAGAAGGTCCTGATGGTGACCGACGGCAGCCTCAGCTTCGGCACCGATGGCTTCGGCCTGTCGGAGTTCGTGGGCATCATCCGCGCGGCGGGCCACACCGTCACCACGGCGCACCGCAGCGGCAGTGGCCCCAACCTCAGCATCCCGGGCGCCTACAACTTCGCCACGGCCAGTCCCGCCGTCACCACGGCCAATTACGACCAGATCTGGCTCTTCGGCTACAACACGATACCGCTGAGCGCGGCGGAGCAGACGAAAATTGCCCAGTTCATGGCCGCGGGCGGCGGCGTGTTCGCCACCGGTGATCATTCCAGCATCGGCGCTGGCATGGGCACGGCCCTGCCGCGCGTGCGCGGCATGCGCAACTGGGCCACCATTCCCATGGTCAACCCCAGCCGGCACGACACCGTGATCGACCCCGGGGCCGACGGCGTCAAGCAGTTCAACGACCAGGCCGACGCCATACCCCAGCGCATCTACCCGGTGTTCTTCTCCAACGGAGGCCCCGACAGCGTGGCCGGCAGCTGGAGCGTGCACTCCGTGCTGCGCCATGCCTCCGGCGCGGTGGACAGCCTGCCCGACCACCCGCACGAGAGCGAATGCCTGGCGCCCGCGCCGGTGGCCGGCAGTTTTGCCGGCATCGAGGAATGGCCGGTCCCCGTGGCCGGTGGCGCGCGTGTGGGGGCGCAGATCGCCGCGGTGTCCATCTCGGCCGGGCGGTTCATCGTGGACACGCTCAAGCCGCCGGTGCGGCCGCGCTGCTTCGGCGCCATCTCGGCCTACGACGGCGACCCCGCCCGGGTGGGCCGTGTGGTGTGCGACGCCACCTGGCACCACTTCGTCAACATCAACCTCAACGGCGCCGGCGCGGGCATCGATCCGGGCACCGGCCTGCCGCGCACCGGCCTGTACGCGGCGGGCACGCCCACGCCGGAGTACATGAAGATCCGGGCCTACTACCTGAACACCGTGCGCTGGCTGGCGCCCATCGGCCGACGCCTGTGCTGGCCCTTTGTCATCGCCACGCTGGCGCGCTTCGACTTCGAGATGCAGGAGTTCCGGCTGCCGCTGCCGCACCCCTGCCCCTGGGATCCGCTTTTGCGCATCGGCCTGCTGGCCGAGGAAATCGTCAACCGCCACTGGGGCCCGGGCACCCTGGCCGACGTGGTGGACGACATGCTCATCACCAGCGAGGCCACCCCCGCGCTGGCGCAGCTGCTCAAGGGCCAGCAGGCGCCGCAAGGCGCCGAGCAGGACAAGCGCCCCGAGCCCTCCCTGCTGCCGCTGCAGGACCTGCGCCGTGTCGTCCTGGGTTCCGTGGTCAACACCATCGCGCACAAGTTGCCCGAGGACGATGAAAAACTCGCGGCCATCCTCAAGCGCAGCAACGACAAGCTGTCGCGGGAACTGGTGCTCGAAGGCGTGGACGCCGCCCAGCAGGCGATCGACGATCACCTGCAGCAGGCGCTCAAGCAGACGGCCACCCTGGTCAAGGCGATCCAGAAGAAAAGGTAGGCCGCAGGGCCGGCCCCGCTGATCACCGGCGGGGCCTGAAGGCTTGCACACCGGGGCCATGCGCCCCGGTGTGTTTTTCCGCCCGGGCGTAGGGCTGAAAGCCCCTACGCCCCTTGCGCTTCGGTACCGCACTAAGATGCCCGCTGCCGCACGGCCCCTTCGGGCCATGCCCTTCATCGGAGTTTTTCATGACCCTTTCCATGTACCAGGCCAGCGTGCCGCGTTTCATCAACACCCTGGGCAACCTCTCGGCCATCCTGGACAAGGCCCAGGCCCATGTGGAGGCGAAGAAGCTGGACGAAACCGCGCTGACCGGCTTTCGCCTCTACCCCGACATGCTGCCCATGGCCCGCCAGGTCATGATCGTCACCGACACCGCCAAGGGCCTGGCCGCGCGCCTGGCCGGCGTGGACATCCCGGTCTACGAAGACACCGAGAAGACCCTGGCCGAACTCAAGGCCCGCATCGCCAAGACCATCGCCTACCTGCAGACCCTGCAGCCCGCGCAGATCGACGGCACGGAGGACAAGGAGATCGTGATCAAGCGCGGCGACAAGGAAACCCGCTACAAGGGCATGCAGTTCCTGCTGGGTCACGCGCTGCCCAACTTCTACTTCCACGTCACCACCACCTACGCCATCCTGCGCCACAACGGCGTGGAAATCGGCAAGCGGGATTACCTCGGCAATCCGTGACAACGCCTGCAGGCCCTTGGGTGGCTCGCGAGATGACGTTCGATGAGACGATGGTGGCCCTGCAGGCCTTCGTGCCGACCGGGGAAGAACACGAAGACGTCGCGCGCCTCCCCGTGCGACGGATCTTCATGATGCCATCGATGAAAACCTTGCGGAGTATGATTGACGCAAGCCACTGCGCATGGCTTTTCTGGTCGACCCGTCGTTGTTCAACTTAACCCAAGGAGTTTCAGAATGGCCATGAACCTGACCAAAAACATCGGCCTGCTTTTGCTGGCCATCTGGCTCATCTTGACTGGCCTGATACCGTTGCTGAATCTGAGCTTTTCGGGGATGGGCTTGCTCATGCAAATCCTCGCGATGGCTGCGGGCGTGCTCATCCTGATAGGGCGATAGCCGCGACCGCGCGGCCCTGGGCACGCCGACATCCGGAACAGAAACGGGGCCTTTCGGCCCCGTTTTCCTGGACGCTGCAGCGCATCACATCCCGCTGCAGTCCGCCCCCACCGTCGTCGTCGCTTGAGGTCCGGGCGATGGGGCGTTCAGCCCCCCATGCCCAGGGCCGGCCTCTGCTGCCCCGACAACTGCGGCGTACGCGGGGCGGAGCCGGCCGCGTAGTGCGCCCCGCCCACCGCCTGGCCCTCGAACCTGAACACGCTCACTGCCTGCATCAGGTCCTCGGTCTGGCCGCGCAGGCTGGCCGCGGCGGCGGCGATCTCTTCCACCAGGGCGGCGTTCTGCTGCGTGGCCTGGTCCATCTGCGAGACGGCCTGGTCCACCTGGGCCATGCCGGCGCTCTGCTCCGAGGTGGCGGTGCTGATCTCGGCCATCAGCGCGGAGACACGGTGGATGGTCTGCACCACCTCCTGCATGGTGATGCCGGCCTGGTCCACCAGGGTGGTGCCGGCTTCCACGCGGCTCACGCTGTCGGTGATCAGGGTCTTGATCTGCTTGGCGGCCTCGGCGCTGCGCCCGGCCAGGCTGCGCACCTCGCTGGCCACCACGGCAAACCCACGGCCCTGCTCGCCCGCGCGGGCCGCTTCCACGGCGGCGTTCAGGGCCAGGATATTGGTCTGGAAGGCGATGCCGTCGATCACGCTGATGATGTCGGCGATCTTGCGCGAGCTGTCGTTGATGCCCTTCATGGTGTCCACCACCTGGGCCACGGCCTCGCCGCCCTTGACCGCGACGCTGCTGGCGGCGCGCGCGAGCTGGTCGGCCTGGCGGGCGTTGTCGGCGTTGTGCTTGACGGTGGAAGACAGCTCTTCCATGGAGGCGGCGGTTTCCTCGAGGGCGCTGGCCTGACTCTCGGTGCGCGCTGAAAGGTCGGTGTTGCCCTGGGCGATCTCGGCGCTGGCGCTGGCCACGGACTCGGAGCCCTGGCGCACCGTGCCCACCACGCGCACCAGGCTCTGCTGCATGCTCTGCAGCGCGGCCATGAGCTGGGCGGTCTCGTTGTCGCCGTCCACCCGCACCTGCTGGCTCAGATCACCGTCGGCCACGGCGCGCGCCACCACGATGGCCTCGCGGATGGGGCCGGTGATGCTGCGCACGAAGGCCAGGGCCAGCGCCACCGCGCCGGCCATCAGCAGCAACAGCAGGCCCAGCGTGAGCGCCATGCCCTGCTGCGCGTTGGCCACGCGGCGATCGAGATTCTTCACCAGCAGCTGCGTGGCGTCGGTGTTGAACGCGAACAGGCCGTCGATGGTGCGGGTGAATTCGTCGAAGTAGGCCGAGGCGGGCAGGGTCAGGGTGGGCGCGTTGATCAGTTCCTTGTCGGCCAGGGCCAGGGTCTGGCTGATGCGGGCCTTCAGCTCGTCCACCTTGCCGCCCAGCGCGCTCTTGAGGCCGGCGTCCAGGCGGGTGGCGCTGCCCAGGCTGCGTGTCATGTCGCCATGGATCTCGTTGGCGCGCTGTTGCAGGGCCAGCAGCGTGGCGCGGCTTTCGGCCGGCAGGACGCCCAGCGAGAGGAAACTGGAGCCCTGCGCCCGCATGAGGCCGAGTTTTTCCGACAGTCCCAGCACATGCACCAGCGTGGCCTGGACCAGCGCGCTGTCGGTTTCGTCAGTGCTGCGGGACAGCCGGTACTCGTCCAGCAGGGTTTCATTGAACAGCATCAGCGCGGCGATCAGCCGCGTGTGCTGCTGCGTGCTCTGCGGGTGGCGGTTGGCCACGGCCTGTTCCAGCGTGGTCCAGGTCTGCTTGAACTCCGCCCAGGTGGCCACGGTGGTGGTCGCGGCGCGGCGCGCGGCCAGTTGCGCGTCCACCGTCTTCAGGGCCTGGTTCAGCGCGTCGCGCACGGCGGGGCGGCGCGCGGCCAGGGCCTCGTTGCCGCTGAGCATGCCGGCCGTCATGCCGCGGTGCTGCTGCATCAGCTGCACCACCTTCTGCAGGGCGATCACCGGGGCCGTGCCCTCGGCCTGCCGTCGGGCCTGGGCGATGTCGTCCAGCGCGCGCTGGACGTAGAGCACCGTGGGCAAGGTGGCCATGAGCAAGGCCAGCAGGCCCAGGATCATGAACTTGCGGGAGAGATGGAGGCGCTGGATGAAGGACAACATGAGAATCTCTTTATCGGGAGGGGCGTGTGCCTTGCGGGACGATGCAGCGGGGCGCGATTTGACGCACAAGATCAACACAACTCGCGTGCCATGGGACCGTGCATTTTAGGGCGGACACCCTCTCGCCTTGTGCACGGCATTGGTGCCTGGAGGCGATATACGCCGGAATTGTGCGATTTTTGCCGCAGCCTTCCCGGGTGGGCGTGTTTGAGGGCACACGAGCCGATGCTGGGGCCGGCCAATTTGCGGCGTGACCCAGGGGATGTCGGTCCAGGCCTCAGGGCTGCGCCGGCAGCATGCCCTTGGCGCGTAGGGTCTGTGTCGCCTCCGCGCCCGACAGCGTGGCCAGGAAGGCCTGTGTGGCGGCAGGGTGCCTGCTGTGCGCGCTCGCGGCACCGGCATAGGTGGTGTAGTTCTGGATGGCCTCGGGCAGGGGACCGACCAGCTGCGCACCCGCCACGGGCAGGATCTCGCTGATCTGGTGGATGGCCAGGTCGGCCTCGCCGTTCACCAGCCGCTCGGCCACCAGGCCGCCGGGCACCAGCACGGCCTTGGCGCGTACCGCGTCAATGATGCCCATGCGCTGGAACAGCCCGTCCAGGTAGATGCCGCTGGAGCCGCCCGCCGCCGGGTCGATATAGGCCACCTTGCGCGCGGCCAGCACCGCCTGCTTGAAGTCTTCCACGCTGCTCAGGGCCGGCTGCGCTGCGCCGGCCTTCACCGCCACGCCGATGGCCACCTTGGCCAGGGGCGCCACGCTGCTGGCCACGACCTTGCCCTCGGTGGCCAGGGTCTTGAGCCCGGCCGGGGTGAGCACCAGCACGTCGAAGGTCTCGCCTGCGTTGATGCGCTTGACCAGCGCGCCCGCCGTGTCGTTGAGCACCTCCACCTTGTGACCGGTGCGCGCCTCGAAACCCGGCACCAGAGCCACCACCACCTGCTTGAAGGCGCCGGTGGTCAGCACCTTGATCGTGTCGGCCCGGGCCAGGGCGGCCGTGAAGGCGAGGGCGGGCAAGAGCAGCAGAGTGGGCAGCAGGCGCATGGAGATTCCTTGGGTGACAGGTGATGGGGCATTCTAGGGAATGCGGCGGTGTTCGGCCAAGTGCTGCCACTTGTGTTCGCAGGGCGTACGACCGCTTCAGGCTGGTAGCTGTCCTTCGTTGCCGCTCGCTCGACCGCCGGCTTCCGGCGAGTAGCCGACTACCAAGTTGGCACACCGGTCGCCTGCTTTAGGCTGGCTGCCGCCGTTCGAGGCGAGCTCACTAAGCGGCAGCTATCGTCTGTAAAGCGGTAGTCGGCCGTAGTGATGTGGCATGTCAGAAAGCTGCAGCTAATCTCGGCAGCGCTTCGCTAGTCAAAACTTTCAAAAGCCTCCGAATAGCCTCGTAAGGTTGTCCTGCGTCCAGGCTAAGATCTTTCCGCCGCCCTTCACGCGGGTTAGGCGCCCGCTCGGCTACCGATGAGCTGCACGATGGGCTTGCCTTCAGCCCGAGCCATGGCTACCTCGGCCAGCACGCCCGGCGCCTTGTGCGTGTAACGCCCAAGCAGTACGACGACCACGTCGCATCGACGGATCTCCCTCAGCGCCGCCTCTTTCCAGCGCGGCTCGGGAGCAGCCTCTTTCAAGGAACCATCGACCACCGAGAATGGCAGATTTTGTCGCTTGGTCTGGCCGATCAGCAGATGCTTAAGCTGCTGATCGTTATCGAAGTCGAAGCTGACGAAAACCCGCGGCGGCCGCGTTCCATCTGATTCGGCGAGCCAAGAGAAGAACTTGCTGGCAGCGGCACCGGCGATCGCGCCGCCGATGCCGGGCACCACCATGTGGCCCAAGGCAGCGCCTATGCCGTAGGTCCAGGCATCCTTGGTGGCGCCTTGGGAAGCGTGGGACGCGCAGTAGCTGCTACCGGCTGATGCGGGCCGCAAGCAGCGCTGATCTCTCTGATTTTTACCCTTGCAGCGCATCATCACCTATCTGATCATCGCCCGGCGGCCTTCGCAGCGGCTTCGATCCATGCTCCGATGTTGTTCCGGCCATCGTCATTAACCCAGTCGTAGGTCTTGTAGCCAGCAGGAAGCGGGCTCGAGCCCTTTGTGTCAGTCTTGACTTCAACGTCTTTCATGTTGTGGATGTAGACCCCTAGCAAGCCGTTGCCCCGAGCGACGCTCTGCTCAATCTCGTACTTCACATACGGCCGAGAGGCGGTCTCGTTGCCGATGAGGACCACGGTAACCGAAGTTCCGACGAGCTGTTCGTCGATCCACTTCCGGATCTTGTCCGGAGTTTGCAGCCTAACCTTTTCCCATTCTGCAGCGTCCCAGAAGCCGGCGGCCTCGCGATCTTTGCCAACGACCCAGCTGTTGCGAACCTGGCCAACCCGCCAGCTGTCGCGGCCGTGGTGAAAACTGAAAAACGTACGTCGTGCCATCTGACTCTCCTTTGGTCTGAAAATCCGTCTAGGTATGGTGATAGCTGTGCCAATTGGGGGTTCCCGCTCGGAACGACTTGAGGGTCGTCCAGCGACCAAAGCCCTCGATAAACACATCCGACGCAGCCGAGTTTTGGTAGTTGTCCTTGGTCACCCTGGGGTAAAGGCCTAGATATTCCTGACCAGAAAAGCCATCGGTCTCTCTGTCCAGCAGGGGCATGATGGCCACGCCGCCGGATCGATATCCATCAAAATATCCGAGCTCCCAGGGCATCCATTTAGATGTGGTCGCCGCATCGGTCGCTAGGTAGATCAGAGACTTCGACTGCCTCATCCGCTGACGGAGCAGCGCCGCTGTCTCGGCGTTGACTTTCGATCTATCAAGCTGTCGGTCGTGGCTCCAGTCCACATATACCGTGGCCCCCTGCTGCTCTAATAGTTGCTTAACGCCGAGAACCAACTCAGCGTCAGCAATCGCGTGCGATAGAAAGATGTCGAACGCCTCGGAATCGCGCGTATTGGCGCGTACGGATTCCAGAATTTGTCCTGCGGACTGCGCAGAGAACTGTCGAGTTGCGCCCTGCGCTGCAGCCCGTGCTTCTGTCTTTGTGAAATGACGCGCTGCCATCACATACCCTAAAGTTCGATGAGTTCCCGGATTATCGAGTTCTGCTGATCCGCCAGCGGACGGCGGACCACATTGATCGCGCGATCGTCATACCTGAAGCTGAAGAAAACGTTGCGAGCCATATCTCTTTCATCAAGACTGGTTTATCGGTAGGTTCAGTGTGGTGTCGCGGTCTGCGTTCCCTAGCGCAAGAAGAACGACAGCAGAATCATCAGGAGGGCCAAAGTGAAGTAGTACGGGAACAGGGTCCGGGAAAACAATGTCGAGATCCAGTGATTTCGCGGGTCACTCTTGTACGGCTCGGTGTTCATCGAGAAGTCGATGTCTTCCTCCTTGAGCTGCCGCACGTGCTCGTACAGCGACCGGAAACGCCTCTCCATCGAAAGGAAGTAGCCGTCCAAGAACCAGAAGATGAACAACGGGAAATAGGCTACGACGATGTAAGCCTTGTTGGTGTCCTTGGCTGCCAGGGCGAATAGAGCAGCGATGAGCGTAACGCTCCAACCCTTGAGCAAGAACAGGTTGCCCGACATCCGGCTGATCGACGCCTGGATGAACTCGAGGTGCTTGTGTTTGTTGGAGATATCGGACATGGCGCAGTGCTTGACGGTCCTACCGGCGGCGAGCGATGGCGTCATCGACCCACGCAGTCAAGTGATCCTTGATATGGTTGTAGGTGCCGTAGGCGGGCGGGTCATAGGCCGGTGGCCGCACGATGGTGTTGCCGTCACGGAAAGTGAACTGGTCGAACGGACTCGTGCCCTTGGAAGAGGTGCCCTGTCGGGGGCAGTTGAGGTTGTGGATGTGGATACCCAGCAGGCCGCGTTTCTCCGTCCAGGCCTTGCGAATTTCATACTGAATCCAGGGTCGCGCATGGGTCTCGGTACCGATCAGAACAACCACGCAGCGCTTGTATTTCATGTTGTCATCAATCCAGCGCTCGACGGCCGCCGAACCGCTGCGCTTGACCGTCTCCCAGTTGTTCGGGGACACGGGCTCGTCGCCGTCGGTCATGCCCATCTGCCGGATCTGTTGCACCCGCATGACGTCGTTGTCGAAGTGAAAGCTATAGAACACCGGGACTCGTGCCATGGTCTCCTCCTTGGTCTAAACGGGCTTCTCGCTTTTGGCTGGGCCGGATGCCCAAGCCGCGATAGAGCAGCGCCACGAAATCCAATGGCGCCAAATCATCCGGTGGCAGGTAATTGATGTTTCGAGCAAGATGCACGGTCGCACCGCCAGTTTGGGCGATGGGGATGCACGTTGCGTTGGGCCAGTAACTCGTAAACAGCTCGTGCTCGTCCAGGATGCCGTGCATGCCGCCTATGAAGACGGCCGCCTCGAATTCAGCGGACGTGAACATGGCCTTGCGCATCGCGAGCAGGCTGGCTTCAACGTCCTCGCCGACAGCGGCGATCAGCTTCACGTTCGCGAAGTTCTGGTTCTCTTCTGGCAGCACCTTCTGGAACAACTCCGACTGGAACAGCTCTACAGCCTCCGTGTACTCGACTCCCACCGCTTGGGCCGCCGACCACAGCAGCGGCGTGATGGCCGGATGGCCGCCCCAAACTAGCTTCTTGCGTCCCAGCACCACCTGCGCCAGCGCGTTGACGGCGGCCTGGATCTCCTGTGGTCGGCAGTCCGAGCTGTACGGTTCGCGCGTCGGCACGCTAGCGGATAGAAAGATCGCGCCCACGGCTACTGCTCGATGTCGGCCAACTGCCAATCCGCCTCGCGGCTTCGCAGCCATTTGACGGTACCGACATGCGAGGCCAGCCAGTCAAGGTGGCGCCGCCATTGCTCGCTGATGCCGAGGTGGTCGTAGACCACGGCCGCGGCACGCGAGTCGCTCAGGTCAATGCAGTCGTGGACGTCGACCGACGTCGGCACGCCAACAACCGGGTAGGCCACTAGCGGGTTGCCGGAAGGCAGCTTTAGGATGACGGAGCGCTTCTGGCCTACGCCTTCGACGCTGCCGCCCAGGTCCTGGATCGCGGTGCGTAGCGTACCGACCATGTTGGAGTGCCGCAGCGCGACGCTGACGCTTCGTACGCGCTCGAGCTCCAGTGCGACATCCGCGACCACCGCCGGCGTGAGGCGCGTGCCGTTGAAGTCGGCGTCGGTCAACTTCTTTGACGTGGCCAAGTGTGACTCGCGCACGGGTGTGTGGCCGGGCCAGACCAACTGCAACATGGAGATGTGCTTGGCGATGGCCCGCCCCCACTCGGCCGTGGTCCACCGGCTGGTGAAGTAGCCTGGTGTGTCGAGCATGATCAGCACATCGGAATCGCACAGCCGATGCCATAGCGCAGCCTGGAAGTCGGCGGCCACAGAGACCGAGTGCGTGTCCAAGAACACGTCGAAATGACGCGCTGACAGCACCTCGTAGAGCTGCAGGGCGACGTCGGCCGACTCCTCGCGGCGATAGCTGACGAAGACACGCCGCTGGGCCGGCAGCAAGCCTAGACACTGCAAGGCAGCGGTGACGGCCCGGCGCAGGCCGGTATCAGTGGGGTCATGGAACAGCGCATTGATGCTGCGCAACTCCACTGGCAACTCGGCGCTGACGCGGGCGGCTGCGCTGACGATGGGCACCACGGGCACTCCCAACTTGGTCAACCGGGCCGCTTCAGGGTACTCAGCGCCGTCAGCACCGAAGAAGACGGCCACGGTGGCTGTCGTATCGCTGAAGTTGGCGGCGATGCCGCGGTCAATCGTGTAGTCGCGACCGCGCAGCAGGTCAAACAAGCCGAGGCATTCGTCAAATGTCGCAGAAAAGGCAGAGGTCTGCGGAGCGGTCGGTGACCCTAATAGAAGGCATTGGTAGAGTGCCATGGACCGCACCCTCACAGGAACGGCACAGTGCGCACGAACTGCCCCTGGTTGCTGCCCGCCGGCACCCAGAGCAGTTCACCGGCGCTGGACCTGTCGACGCGGCGGTAGAGCTGCATGTACTCGTTGCCGTGTGTGGTCGTGGAATCGGATGTCTGAACGATGGCAATATGGTCAGGCTGCTTTTGGCCATCGGCATATCCCAACTCCCACGGACACCAGCGCGAGGCCATGGAGTTGGCGGTGGCAAGAAACAGGAACCAGTCGCACGTCTTGATACGGTGCTGGATCCGTGAAGCCGTTTCTCGATTGGGCTCGGGCGGCATCGACGCGTCTTTCCAGTCGATGTACAGCTCGACACCCTGTTCTGCGAGCAGTGCCTGCAGCCCTTCGGCGAGTTTCTCGTCACGGTGGCTGTGGCACAGGAAAGCCGTCTTTTGCAAGCCGGCACGAACTAGCGATTTGAGAAGCGGCCGCCGTTGAGCGGCTCGCAGCAGTTCAGATTGATCAATTGCCATTGGTTTGTTATCCCATCCCTGTACGCAGCGTAACGAAATGTTTTCAGGCCGTCAATACAGGGGCACGCTCGCCGGGGAGTACGCGGCTCAACTGGGCAGAATGTCAGTCAATGACCCCAACGGGGAACTGGAATGGGTGAGTGGGTCCTCGTCTTGGCACTAAATATCACTAGCGGCGCGCCTAATGAAATTCGCGACGTGTCGCCGTCTACTCTGGGCGGTTTCACGTCCAAGACTACCTGCGAGGCTGCCGCCCAGACCATCGCGAGCAGCTCAGACGCGGTCGTAGGTCAAGCACGCATGCGAGCGGGATACAGAGAAACGACGTGAAGTCACCCCCGTATTGGACTACGAGTGCGCCTTCATCAGAAGTGATAGGCCGATTGCACCAATTGCCGTTGAAAGCGGAAGTGTGGAGGGGCCGCGCGAAGTCCGCTGGACATACTACCATCCACCGGAGAGCCCTAATGCGGCCGCTGGCAAGCTTCCGCTCTTGGCGGAGACCTGACCTTCATGGCTATCAGCCCGACCGGCAACAATCGCTGCAAAGCAGCCACCAAGCCTAGCAGCCGGAGAGATGGCTTTGGATCGAGAACAGCCATAAAAACGAGGCCGCTTTGCCCTGTTCTTACTGACGCTTTAGCGCCTCACATCCCGCTGCAATTCGGCCCCCCGCCGCCCTCTGGCGTGACCCAGACGATGTTCTGCGTCGGGTCCTTGATGTCGCAGGTCTTGCAGTGCACGCAGTTCTGAGCCTTGATCTGCAGGGGGCACTCTGGTCTTCGTTCTTCACGTACCCGCAGACGCCGGCCGGGTCCAGGCGCACCCCTTCGCGCGGCCGGTGTTGTTAGGGGAACGACTTGACGCCCCTCTGCCACGTAATTTATGCATCGATACCATCGATCATGTTCATGCGAAACAATCATTTCTGAAAATCCATACCGCGTTCTACAGTCCGCCCCATGCCAAGCAGGGCACAAGACTCATCAGAAAGAAACGTCGTATGCAGAAAGTCCTCAGCGGCATCAAGGTGCTGGAGCAAGGCACCTTCATCACCGGCCCGGCCGCCGGCATGTTCCTGGCCGACCTCGGGGCCGAGGTGATCAAGATCGAACAGCCGGGCACCGGGGACCCGTTCCGCGCTTTTCGCGGCGGCCTCTACAGCCCGCATTTCCAGACCTACAACCGCAACAAGCGCAGCATCACGCTCAACACCAAGCTGCCCGAGGACGCGGCGGTGTTCGACGAGCTGGTCAAGGGGGCTGACGTCTACATCCAGAATTTCCGCCCCGGCACGGCCGAGCGCCTGGGCGCCGGCGAGGCCCATCTGCGCGGGCTCAACCCGCGCCTGGTCTATTGCGCCATCAGCGGTTTTGGCCAGACGGGGCCGGCCGCGGGCCGCCCGGCCTACGACACGGTGGCGCAGGCGGCCAGTGCCTTTCTCAAGCTGCTGGTCAACCCGGCCAATCCGCGAGTGGTGGGGCCGGCCGTGGCGGATGCCATGACCGGTTTTTATGCCGCCTACGGCATCCTGGGCGCGCTGGTGGAACGGGGCCGCACCGGCGTGGGCCGCAAGGTCGAGGTGTCAATGCTGGAGGCCATGTGCCACTTCAATCTCGACGCCTTCACCCACTATTTTTCCGAGGGCGAGATCATGGGGCCTTTCAGCCGCCCCAGCGTCTCGCAGTCCTATGTGCTGGAGTGCGCCGACGGGCTCTGGGTCGCGCTGCACATGTCCTCGCCCGAGAAGTTCTGGCAGGGCCTGGCCAACGCCATCGAGCGCCCCCAGCTCTTCGAGGACCCGCGTTTTGCCAACCGCGAGGCCCGCATCACCCACCAGAACGAGTTGATCGTGCTGCTCAGCGGCCTGTTCCGCCAGCAGGACCGCGCCACCTGGTGCCGGCGGCTGGAGGCCGAGGACGTGCCCCACGCGCCCATGTACGACACCCGCGAGGCCATGGAAGACCCGCAGGCCCGGCATCTGCAGCTCAAGGTGAGCGCGCCCCACCCCGAGGGTGGCGAGTGGCACACCATCCGTTCCCCCGTGAGCTTCGATGGCGAACGCGCGCTGCAGGTGAGCGCGCCCCCCACGCTGGGCGCCGACAACGAAGCCATTGTCGAACCCCTGCGTCGCAGCCTGGGTGCCGTGCCCCGGCGCGCGGCCTGAGCCCCTTGCCCACAACAAAGACCTGGAGACCCTGGCCATGAATCCCTCGAACGAAAACGAATTGACCCAGGCGGTGCTGGCGCGCCTGGACGATGCGGCTGACCCCCGCTTTGCGCAGGTCATGACGTCGCTGATCAAGCACCTGCACGCGTTTATCCGCGACGTGGACCTCAGGCCCGACGAGTGGATGAACGGCATCCAGTTCCTGACGGCGGTGGGGCAGACCTGCACCGACAAGCGGCAGGAGTTCATCCTGCTGTCCGACACCCTGGGCGCTTCGATGATGGTCGTGATGCTGGACCAGGCCCGTGCCATGGCCAAGGAGCGTGCCGGTCTGCGCGCCACCGAGGCGACCGAAGCCACCGTGCAGGGCCCCTACTACTGGGAGGGTGCGCCGGATCTGCCGCTGGGCGCCGACATCGCCGAGGGTGTGCCGGGTGAACCCACCTTCTACAGCGGGCGCATCACGGACACCAGCGGCAAGCCGCTGCGTGGTGCGCTGCTCGATATCTGGTCCGGCGATGGCGACGGCAATTACGACATGCAGATCGAGGGGGCGGAGATGGCGGCGCGTGCCCGCATCCGCACCGACGAGCAGGGCCGTTACTGGTACTGGTCGATCCGGCCTTCCTACTACCCGGTGCCGGTGGACGGACCGGTGGGCCGCATGCTCGGTGGCATGGGGCGCCACCCCAACCGCCCCGGCCACATCCACATGAAGGTGTCGGCGCCCGGCCATGTGCCGGTCACCACGCACCTGTTCGTGGCCAACAGCCCCTACATCGATTCCGACGCGGTCTTCGGCGTGCGGCCCAGCCTGATCGTGGACTACGAAAAACACCCTGCCGGCAAAGCGCCTGATGGCCGCGTGATGGACCAGCCCTACTGGTCCGCGCACTACGACTTCTGCCTCGAACCCCAAGTTGCCTGAGACACCCTGCCATGAAAATCGGTAAAGAAACCATCCCCAAGACCGCCATCTGCACCTCCGATGAACACACCATCGTCGTGCGGGGGCAGGACCTGTGCCAGGACCTGATCGGTCACGTCAGCTTTGCGGACTACTTCTTCCTGCTGCTGACCGGGCGCAAGCCCGATGCCGCCTGCAGCGCGGTGCTGAACGCCACCCTGGTGGCCATCGCCGAGCATGGCCTGGTGCCCAGCGTGCAGGCCAGCCGCATGACTTTTGCGGCGGCCCCCGATGCGCTGCAGGGCGCGGTGGCTGCCGGCATCCTGGGCTGCGGCTCGGTCATCCTGGGGGCATCCGAAACCGCGGGCCATCTTTTCGCGGATGTGGCCGCGCGTGTGGATGGTGGCGCCAAGCTGGACGACGCGGCGGCGGCAGTGATCGGCGAGCTCAAGGCCGCTCGCCGTGCCATTCCCGGCTACGGTCACCCGCTGCACAAGGCCCGCGACCCGCGCGTGGACCGGCTGATCGAAGTGGCCACCCAGGCCGGGGCCGACCTGCGTTATGTGCACATCGCCCAGGCGCTGGAGCGCGCCATCCCCGGCATCACCGGCAAGGATTTGCGCATGAACGTCTCGGCCGCCATTCCGGCCGTGCTCATGGGGGTGGGTTTCCCGGTGTCCTCGCTGCGCGGTGTGCCCATCCTGGCGCGCACGGCGGGCCTGATCGCCCATCTGGCCGAGGAGGCCGAGAAGCCCAGTGGCTTCGCCCTGTCCTACCAGGCCACGCGCGAGCTGCAGTACGACGGTCTGCTGCCCGAAGGCTACGGGGAGGCCGCATGAAACGACGCCTGCTGCTGGTAACGACCTTGCTGGCCACGGGTGTGGCCATGGCACAGACGGCTGCGCCCCGTGCGCCCATCAAGCTGGTGGTGCCCTTTGCCGCCGGCACCACCACCGACATCGTGGGCCGTCTCTTGGCCGAGGGCCTGGGCAAACAGCTCGGCCAGACCGTCATCGTGGAGAACAAGCCCGGGGCGGGCGGCACCATAGGCAGCGACCTGGTGGCCAAGTCCGCCGCCGATGGCCAGACCCTGCTGCTGGGCACGGTGGGCACCCATGCCATCAACCCCACCCTGTACAAGCGGCTGCCCTACCAGCCGCAGCGCGACTTCGTCTCGCTGGGTTTTGCGGGCGCTACGCCCACCCTGCTGGTGGTGCCCGCGGCCTCGCCCTGGAAAAGCGTGGCGGATCTGCGGCAGGCCAGCGGCAAGGACGTGAGTTTTGCCTCGGCCGGCAACGGCACCTCGGGCCATCTGGCGGGCGAAATGCTCAACATCCGCCTGGGCAAGGATTTCGTGCACGTGCCTTACCGCGACGGGGCCCAGGCCCTGACCGAGCTGATGGCCGGCAATGTGCAGTTCATGTTCTACCACCCGGCCGCCGTGCTGCCGCACATCCGCTCGGGCAGGTTGCGGGCGCTGGGTGTGTCCAGCGCGCGTCGCAGCGCCGCCGTGCCTGAGGTGCTGCCCCTGGTCGAGCAGGGTGTGGCCGACTTCGACCTGGTGGCCTGGTTCATGTTGTACGCCCCGGCCGAGGTGCCCGCGGCGCAGCGTGACCGTCTGCGCGCCGCCACGCGCCAGGTGCTGGCCCAGCCCGAGGTTCGCGAGAAGCTCGCGGCCCAGGGGGTGGAGCTGTTCGAAATGACGGGGGCCGAGATGACCGCTTTTGGCGCCGCCGAGATCGCCAAATGGGGTGAAGCCGTCAGGCGCTCGGGCGCCCAGGTCGACTGATATGCAGAAAGGAGCCCATGCTATCGATTGATTCCAGAGCCAGTGAGCACCGGGTCGGTTTCGACCCCCGGTGACCCTGTGAGAGTTGCAAGTCGGAATTTTTAACAAAGTGGACCTGGGTCCATAAGAGGAGACAAACATGCGCTTGAATTTCAAATTGCTGGGTGGCCTGGTCCTGGGGCTGCTGTGCAGCCTGGGGCAGGCCCAGAGCACCGATTGGCCCAACAAGCCGATCAAGATCGTGGTCGGCTTTGCGGCTGGCACGCCGCCGGACATCTTTGCCCGCCTGTACGGCGACTACGCCTCCAAGAAGCTGGGCGTGCCGGTGGTGGTGGACAACAAGCCGGGCGCCGCCGGCAACCTGTCCTCGGACACGGTGGCGAAATCCCCGGCCGATGGCTACACCCTGCTCTACAACCTGTCGACCGGTTTCACGCTCAACCCCTTCCTCTACACCAAGCTGCCCTTCAGCCCCGAGAAGGATCTGGTGCCGGTGGCCACGACCATGCGCCAGGGCCTGGTGCTGATCACCAACCCGAAATTCCCCGTCAATTCGATCACCGAACTCGTGGCGGCCGCCAAGGCCAAGCCGGGCGCCATCTCGCATGCCTCCTATGGCGCCGGCAGCCCCTCCCATCTGATCGTCGAGATCCTGAAGGACGAGGCCAAGATCGACATGCTGCACGTGCCCTACCGCGCCAGCCCCGTCAGTGATCTGGTGGGTGGCCAGGTGGACACGCTGATGGAGCCCATCGCCACCGCCATGCCCCTGATCACCGGTGGCCGCGCCAAGGCCATCGCCTATTCCGGGCCCAGCCGCCATCCCGCCCTGCCCGATGTGCCCACGCTCTCGGAAGTGGTGCCCGGTCTGGCCGTGACCTCCTGGCATGGCATCTGGGCGCCCACGGGCACGCCGGCCGCCGTGCTCACGCGCCTCAACAGCGTGCTGGTGGAAGCCAGCAGGGATGCCGACATGCAAAAGCGCATCCGCGACCTGAACGTCGAGCCCCTGGGTCTGTCGCGGGAAGAGATGGCCGCCCTCGTGGGCCAGGACGCCGGCATGTTCGGCAAGATCGTCAAGGCGCGCAACATCCGCCTGGACTGAACCGCCCCCGCTTCTAAAGAGGGCCGCTGTCCGGTTTGCCAGGTAGAGGCCTTTCCCATTCATACCGATTGCGTTTACTCAAAAAGAACCGCTCGGGCTGAGCTTGTCGAAGCCCCCGCAGCCCTTCGACAAGCTCAGGGCGAACGGGGTATGCCTTTGCGCGAAGTCGTATCAGGGTTTCTGTTGCAGGCTGCTGTTGAAACCCAGCTTGCGCACGATGGAGGAGAAGGAGCGCACCTCCGGCGAGGGGCGTTCGGCCTTGCGCCGCAGGATGCCCGGGGTGCGGATGGGCGTGGGGTTCTCGATCGGGATGGCCTTGAGGGTGCCGCCGCCGGGGATCACGCTGCGCGAGACGATGGTGGCGATCTCCGTGCGCTCCACCAGGGAGAGCATGGGGCTGATGGTGTTCATTTCCGCCACCACCAGCGGCTCGGCCCCGCAGGCCACGAAACATTCTTCCAGCATGGCGCGTGTGGTGAATTCCCGGGTCAGCAGGGCCAGCGCCTGCCGGTGCAGCTCCACCATGCGCACCCGCTTGCGTTTGTAGAGCGGATGGCTGGGGCCGACGACCAGCACCATCTCCTCGTTGTAGAGCGGCTCGAACACCAGCTCGCTCAGGCCGCTGGGGCGGTAGGTGATGCCGAGGTCCAGTTCCCCGTCGCTGACCTTGCGCACGATGCTGTCGGCGGCCAGCTCCTGCACCGTCATGTGCACGGTGGGATGCCGTTTCATGAAGATCGCGACGCACTCGGGGATGAAACCGAGGTTGAAGGAGTGGGTGGCGCCGACCCGCACAAAACCGGCGAGTTCGCCTTCCGACTCCTTCAGGGCGCCGACGCCATGGTCGATCTCCTGCAGGGCCCGGA
>JACCDS010987800.1_pt1 | contig 31204 bp, 16 predicted proteins | sample 7446441 | NCBI WGS metagenome assembly JACCDS01 (sample SAMN15323445, study PRJNA562643) | freshwater metagenome | isolation source: river surface water | place: USA:Blue River Watershed | collected 2017-08-17
GCGACCGGAATCTCGAGTTGATGCGCAACCTGGGGCTGCATCGGTTGCTGACGATCGATATGGGCGAGGGGGCAGTGAACGCGCAGGCGTGCCAGACGGCCCTCGCCTGCACAAAGCTCAGCGAGAACGAGCATGCCCGGATGGTCTTCGAGGCGCACGAGACTCTGGCGGACGTCGATGAGGCGAACCGCGCCAAGTTTCAGGACGTCGTGTCGTTTCTGCGGGCCCGGGTTCAGCAGGGTTGAGCCGGAGTCCGTGCGCCACGCCGGCCGCGGCGGCTTCAGGGAAGGCGATTATGCGGCGCAGGAGACTACGTAGTAGCCGGGCGGCTGATGGATTTGTTAATTCATATTGAAGAATGATTTAGTGATAGGTAGGCCACGAGTGGCCTAGCGTAAAGGTATGAAATGGCTTGGGTGTCACTGCCTCGGCGTCGACATTGCCGACCGGGGTAAAACCCCCAGATTGACTGTGTGTTGGTCAATTCATCGCAATCCGTCTCTCTGACCCTTCCGCTGCGGCTTTTGGCTGCCGTCGCGCTGGCGGCGGTAGGGTTGCTGGCGACCGGGCTGCAGGCCCAGACCTTTTCGATTACGGACCCGACTGCCTCGAGTGCCGGCAACTACACCTGGGCTCCGCTGCTTTCCGCCAGCGGCGGCTACCTCTTGGATCCGGCGAACGACCAGCAGACCGGACAAACGGCGGACGACTATGTGAGCTCGGCCAGCAATCCCGGGTTCTTCATGCGCTACGGCCAGATCAACGGCGTCGACTCCGTGGCGTTTCGCCTGATGGAGAACACGCTGACCACCGACAACAAAGGGAACCCGAGTTTCACGGGACAGGCGAGTATCGGCCTCGACACGACCGGCGACGGTGCGATCGACATCGTCTTCACGGTGATCGGCAAAAACTCCAACAACGGCATCAACTATCAGGCGCCCGGCAGCGGCACGAATGACTCGCCGAACACCACGACCCTCGGGACACCGACGCTGATCAGCGCGTTCAATGCTTCGAATTTCAGCTATACGGCGGTGAATTCCACGAATTATCCGGGCTGGACGCAGGTCGGGACGGATCCGGACGCGATGCTGACGTTTTCCCTCTCGTTCGCGTCGCTCAACGCCGCGCTCAACGCGGTGGGCAAACCTTCGATCACGACGTCGACGCTGGTCCGCTTCATCGCCTTCACCTCGACGCAGACCAACGCGATCAACCAGGACGTCTACGGTTCCACCGGCATCAGCGGCGCGACGCGCTTCGATGCGCCGGGCGGCGGTTTCACGGACTACACCGACCCAACCGGCAAGCCGCGGCCGACGCCGGAACCCGCCACCGGTGCGGCGGTGGGAGTCCTGCTCGCCGCGGGCCTGATGGTGCGGCATCGGCGGCGCAGCCGGGCGGACGAGGCGTCGGCCGATGACGTGGGGTGATTCGATCCGTTTCGCGCGGGCGTTGATTGCCCTGAATGTGCGGCAGACGGTTTTCCGCTGGCGCGGCGGCCGGGGGCGCTGTCCCTGCCAGTCGCCGAGCGACTCGGGTCGGGCGTGGGAAACCGTATGCGAGGAGGCGGCGGGTTGGGATCGGCCGGAGTCGTTTCGCCGCGTTTGCCCCAAATTCCGGCTTGGACCGAAAGGCTGGCGTTGTTCGGTGGATACCCGCGACGTGCGACCGCATTGGGGCCGGGCCGCCGGCTACGTCGGCGCGGCGCTGCTGGCCTGCTACCTGTGCGGCGTCACCGCCGGCTATGTCGGGCTGCGCCGCATCGGCTACGTCGGATTCGGCTGGAGCGATGTCGCCTGGCCCGGTCGCTGGGCGAAAATCTCGGCGGCGCAGAGCGAACATTTTCTCACCCAAGCCCGCGCGGCGCTCGGGGAACTCGACGAACGGGCGATGCGCCTGAGTCTGGCGTCCGCCGCGACGCGGGGGCGGTCCCATTTCGAACTCCGCCTGGCGCTGGCCCAGATCAATTCCTACCTGTCCAGCGGGACGGTGGCGACGGATGCCTTCGAGCAGTTGCGGCGCGATTTCCCCGCGCGCTGGCCGGAGGCGGCGATCGCCTACCACGACATGCTGGTCGCGCACCATCAGGTGGCCCGTCTCGGGGATCTCGCGTTGGGCGAACTGGCGCAGGGCGGGCAGGACGGCGACGCCGGGGACGGCGCCTGGTTGCGGGCCGCGTTTGTCGCGCTGCGGAGCGCGGACCCGGCGCCGGCCCTGCTGCGGCGCAACGGCCCCGCGATGGCGATGATTGCCGCCGAACGGCGTCAGGCGTTGACCGAGGCCGCGGCGGCCCTCGCGGGTGATCGGGCGGCCGCGACGGTCCTGGCGGGCCGGATCGCGAAATCCCAGGACCTGGCGCTCGTGCTGGCGGCGGCCGACGTCGTGGTCGACACGTTGCCGGAACTCGACGCGCTCGATGTCATCGCCGCGGTCGGAAGCCGGCTGGGGGTCTTCGAACGGGAGCGGCTGATTCTGCGCGTCTGCGTCCGGGCCGGGGCCGGGCGGCGGGCGCTGGCCGCGTTCGACACGATGCTGCGCGCGGCGGCGCGCCCGCTGCAACGGGAGCGGCTGCTCGCGTCGCTGGTGGAGTTTCCGGATCCGGAGCGGATGCGCCGGTTGTGGCCGGCGGCGGCGAACACGACGTCGCCGTTCAGCGCCCGGGAGACCGGGGCGCTGTGGGTCGCCGCGATGGCGAACGGCGACGCCGAGATCGGCGGCCTCGCGGCCCAGCGCCTCAAAGCGGCGCACGGCGTCGAGATCGCGCGCGATTTTCCGCGGGACAACAGCCCGCGCAGCGCCTCGGTGTGGGCGCGCATTTTGCCGCTCGGGCGCGAGATCGGCTGGACCCTCGCGATCGTGCATGCCGGCCGCTCCGGGGAGGAACGCGCGCCGGCGACGCGACGCTGACCGGCGTCAGCCGACCCAGGCGCGGGCGTTGTAGAAGAGCTGCATCCAGGGCGAGTCCTCGCCCCAGTCCGCCGGCGACCAGCTCATGCAGCGGCTGCGGAAGACACGCTCGGGGTGCGGCATCATGATCGTCACGCGGCCGGTTGCGGTGGTGAGCGCGGTCATGCCGAAGGGCGAGCCGTTCGGGTTGAGCGGATAGCGCTCGGTCGGCGCGTGGTGGTTGTCGACGAAGCGGGCCGAGACGAGGCCGGAGGCCGAAAAGGCCTTGGCGGCCGCGGCGTCGGGAAACTCGGTGAAGCCTTCGCCGTGCGCGACGGCGATCGGCACCACACTGCCTTCCATTCCCGCAAACAGCACGCTCGGGCTCGGCTCGATTTTCACCGAAACGAAGCGGCCTTCGTAGCGCTCGCTTTGGTTCTGCACGAAGCGGGGCCAGGCCTCCGCGCCCGGTATGATCGACTTCAGGTTGCTCACCATCTGGCAGCCATTGCAGACGCCGAGGGCGAAGGCGTCGTCGCGCGCGAAGAAGGACGCGAATTCGGCGCGGGCGCGCTCGTTGAAGAGAATGCTCTTGGCCCAGCCTTCGCCGGCGCCGAGGACGTCGCCGTAGCTGAAGCCCCCGCAGGCGGCGAAGCCGCGGAAATCCCGGAGCGAAATGCGGCCGCTCAAAATGTCGGTCATGTGCACGTCGACGGCGCGGAATCCGGCGCGGGTGAAGGCGGCGGCCATCTCGACTTCGCCGTTCACGCCCTGTTCGCGCAGGATGGCGACCGCGGGGCGGGCGGCGGACGCCTTGGCGGGGCGGGGCGCGGCCGGAACACCGACCGTGAAGGTGACCTTGGGCGTGATGCCGGGGTTCTTCGGGTCGAGGCGGAGCGCGTGTTCCTGTTCGGCGCAGGCGGGGTTGTCGCGCAGCGCGGCGATGCGGCGCGTGACGTCGGACCACAGCGCGCGCAGGGCGAAAAGGTTTTCCTCGAAGAGGACTTTTCCGCCGCGGGAGATGCGGACGGTGTGCGTGCGATTGGGCGCGCCGATGCGGGTGGCGCAGGCCTTGAAACCGTGCTCGCGCAGCACGAGCGAAACCTCGTCCAGGTCGGCGGTGCGAATCTGGATGACGGCGCCGAGTTCCTCGGCGAAGAGCGTGGAGAAAACCTCGTGGCCGGCGGGCAACTCCAGGTCGACGCCGGTGTGGCCGGCGAAGGCCATCTCGACGACGGTGGCGAGCAGGCCGCCGTCGGCGCGATCGTGGTAGGCGAGGAGTTTCTGCTGGCGGCCGAGCAGTTGGATGGCGTTCCAGAAATTCTTCAGATCCTTCGGTTGGTCGACGTCGGGCGTGGCCTCGCCCATCTGGGATACCGTCTGGGCGAGGATCGAGCCGCCGAGGCGGTTCTTGCCGCGGCCGAGGTCGATGAGGAGGAGAGTGGTTTCCGTGTTTGCGGGAGCGTCGGTCCGGAGTTGCGGCGTCAGGGACAGCCGGATGTCGGCGACCGGCGCGAAAGCGGAGACGATGAGCGACACGGGCGCGGTCACCCGTTTCTCGGCGCCGGTGTCGCGGTCCTTCCAGACGGTGCTCATGCTCATCGAATCCTTGCCGACAGGGATCGTGATGCCGAGGGCGGGGCAGAGGTCCATGCCGACGGCCTGGACGGCGGCGAAGAGATCGGCGCCGTCGCCGGGGAGGGCGGGGGCGGCCATCCAGTTGGCGCTGAGGTTCACCTTGCCGAGGTCGCCGATCTGGGCGGCGGCGAGGTTGGTGAGCGCTTCGCCGACGGCGAGGCGGGCGGAGGCGGCGGCGTTGTTCACCGCGACGGGCGTGCGTTCGCCCATCGACATGGCTTCGCCGGTATAGACGTCGAACGCCGCGGCGGTGACGGCGCAATCGGCGACGGGCACCTGCCAGGGGCCGACCATCTGGTCGCGCACGATCAGGCCGCCGAGGGTGCGGTCGCCGATGGCGATGAGGAAGGTCTTGTCGGCGACGGTCGGGTGCGAGAGCACGCGGCGGACGGCCTCGGCGAGGGCGGCGCGCTCGGTGGCGACGGCGGTGTCGGGCGAAAACGCTTTCTTCGGGCCGGCCGGCGGGGGCGTGAGCAGCGACAGGTCGAGCGGGTGCTGGGGGCGGACGCGCGTGGTGTCGGTGCGGTGCATGCGCGGCGGTTTGCCGAGCAAGACCTCGAGCGGGAGGTCGATGGGGCGGTTGCCGAAGTGCGGGTCGTCGAGGACGAGTTTCTTTTCCTCGGTGGCCTCGCCGACGACGGCGAACGGCGCGCGCTCGCGGGCGCAGAGGGCGGCGAAGACCTCGATGCGCGCGGCGGGCACCGCGAGCACATAGCGCTCCTGCGACTCGTTGCACCAGATCTCGAGCGGCGCCATGCCGGGCTCGTCGTTGGGCAGGGCACGGAGGTTGAACTTCCCGCCGCGGCCGCCGTCGTTGACGAGTTCGGGCAGGGCGTTGGAGACGCCGCCGGCGCCGACGTCGTGGATGAAGGAAATGGGGTTCTCGTCGCCGAGCGCCCAGCAGCGGTCGATGACTTCCTGGCAGCGGCGCTCCATCTCGGCGTTGTCGCGCTGGACGCTGGCGAAATCGAGATCCTCGCTGCCCGAGCCGCTGGCCATGGAGCTGGCGGCGCCGCCGCCGAGGCCGATGAGCATCGCGGGCCCGCCGAGCACGACGAGTTTGTCGCCCGGGTGGATGGTGCCTTTCTGGACGTGGTCGGCGCGGATGTTGCCGAGGCCGCCGGCGAGCATGATGGGCTTGTGGTAGCCGCGGACCTCGCCGCTGCCGCCGCCGGCGGCGGGGACGCGCTGCTCGAAGGTGCGGAAGTAGCCGTTGATCGCGGGCCGGCCGAACTCGTTGTTGAAGGCGGCGCCGCCGAGCGGGCCTTCGATCATGATGTCGAGGGCGGAGACGATGCGGCCGGGTTTGCCGTGGTCCTTTTCCCAGGGCTGGACGGCGCCGGGCAGGCGGAGATTGGAGACGCTGAACCCGACGAGGCCGGCCTTGGGCTTGGCGCCGCGGCCGGTCGCGCCTTCGTCGCGGATCTCGCCGCCGGAACCGGTGGCGGCGCCGGGGAAGGGGGAGATGGCGGTGGGGTGGTTGTGCGTCTCGACCTTGCAGAGCAGGTGGATGTCTTCCTCGGACGCGACGTAGTCGCCGGTGCGCGGGTCGGCGAAGAAGCGGCCGCCGCGGGTGCCGGCGAGCACGGCGGCGTTGTCCTTGTAGGCGCTCAGGATGCCGTCGCGGTGCAGCTGATACGTGTTCTTGATCATCTGGAACAGCGAGCGGTCGCGGGGCTGGCCGTCGATTTCCCAGGAGGCGTTGAAGATCTTGTGGCGGCAGTGCTCGGAGTTGGCCTGCGCGAACATCATCAGCTCGATGTCGTTGGGGTCGCGGCCGAGTCCGGTGAAGGCCTTGACCAGGTAGTCGATCTCGTCGTCGGCGAGCGCAAGGCCGAGGGACTTGTTGGCGGCGACCAGAGCGGCGCGGCCTTCGGCCAGCACGGGCACGCTGGTCATCGGGCGCGGCGCCTCGTGGCGGAACAGCACGGCGCAGGCGGCTACGTCGGGGAAGACGACCTGCGTCATGCGGTCGTGCAGCTTGGCCGCGAGCTGCGCGTCGGCGGCGGACGAGAGCGGGGCGGCGGAGTCGAAGGCCACCGTGAACTCGACCACGCGTTCGATGCGCCGCACGGCGGCGAGGCCGCAGGTGCGGGCGATGTCGGTGGCTTTCGAAGACCAGGGCGAGAGCGTGCCGGGGCGGGGCGCGACGACGCGCACCGTGCCGGCCAGCGCGGCGGCGGCGCGGCTCGGGCCGTAGGTGAGCAGTTTTTCGAGCACGCCGAGTTCCGCGGCGGAGAGGGGCGCGGAGGTCTCGACGACGTGCACGAAGGTGGCGGCGACGGCGCGGGCGGGCAGGCCTGCGCCGGTGAGCTCCGCGAGGAGCTTTTGCAGGCGAAACGTGGACAGGGCAGGCGAACCGCGGAGCGTCAGCATGGTCGAGAAAGGTCGACGCTCGCGGACATCGCGGACGCGGTCAAGGGAGGCGAAAGTCATGCCCGGAACCGCCGCCCGGCCGTGCGGCAACGCGGCCCGGGGCGGCCCGGACACGACGGGGCCGAACGCGGGCGCGCCGGATCAGAACTTGAACGTGTTCGTCACGAACCACTGCCGGTCGGGCGGAATGCGCACGATGGCGGCGCGCCCGTCGGGATTGGTGCTCACGGGGATGAGTGAATCCGAGCCGATGAGGTTGCGCACGTTGAGCTGGATGCGCCAATCCACCCGGTCTCTCAGGATGCGGCGCTTGTAGCTGATCCAGCCGTCGCCGTTGAGCTCCGGGTCGCCGAAGAACGGCTTGCTGAGGTCGGGCTGGATGATGCCGGCGGCGTCGATGTAATTGGGATAACCGGTGGCGACTTCGGACTGCCAGCGGGCGCCGGCGCCGACGCCCCAGCCGCGCAGGCGGCCGGAAAAGTCGTAGCTGACGACGGCGTTGACGCGCCACTCGCGCTGCTCGAGCGACTTGGTGCCCTCCTTGGCGACCTCGGCGGCGATGGGGCGGGTGACGTTGTTCTCGAAGCGTCCGAAGTGGGTGTTGGTCTCGCCGAGGGTGGGGCTGTCGAAGACATTTCGCATCGGCGATTTGTCGATGTTGGCGCGCATCTCGGCGGCGAACTTCCGCAGCTCCGGCGCGATGTCGGACTTGATGGTGTTCTGCTGGGCGAGGTTGAACGACACCCGGAGGCCGCGGGCGGGGTTGCCGGTCAGATCGAACTCCCAGCCCTTGGCGACGAAGGACGAGGTGCCGACGGCGCCCGGGATCGGATTGCCGACAAAGCGGCGCACGCCGTTGAGCGTCTCGATGCGCAGGTTGCGGATGGTGCGGGTGGGCTCCGGGAGGAACCTGATGATCTCCTGGTAGGCCTGGGCATAGGACGAGATGCCGGCCTGCGTGAGCCCGACCTGGTCGAGGGTGAAGCCCGAGGACTCGGCGTCGAGCAGGCGCTGGAGCGACAGCGTCTCGTGGCCGCTGAGCATGGTGTTGACCGCGCCCTGGAGGGCGGGGTTGGTGAAACCGGATCCGGCGGTCTCGAAGTGGTTCACGCGCGCCGAAAGCTTGCCGTTGAAGAGCTCGAACATGAATCCGTATTCCTTGGTGGTGCCGGTGGGCGCGGCCTGGAGGTTGTTGTAGACATCGCGCCGCGCACCGACGGGGCTGAAGTTTTCCGAACGATTGGCGAACACCCGCAGGTCCGCGCCGAGCGGAAGCCGGCCGAACAGCTTCTGCGGATAACGCGCGACGACGCTCCAGGTCAGGGTATCGCCCTTGGCGAGATCCGACGGGGCGCTGCGGAGGCGGATGGCGGCGGGATCGAAGTCGCCGATCGGGAGGCGGTCGCTGGTGAGCGGATCCGGGTCGTTGTTGAGATCGACCCGCTCGAAGGTCTTCTGTTCGTCGCGGCGCAGGCCGGCGATCGTCACGAGGTGGCTGTCGAGGAGGAAGCTCTGGAGGCTGGCGACGGAGGACTTGATCTCGCGCCGGCCGATATTGCCGCTGCGCAGGAAGCGACGGATATCGATGGTGGTGTTGCGCACGGTGCGGCTCGCGGCCGGGACCGTGGTGGGGTTGAAATAGAACATGTCGTAACGGTCACCGGCCCGCGGCAGCACGACGTCGGGGATGGCGGTGAGGCGCACGTCCGCGGCGGTCGGGGTCGTGAGCATCGACGGCCCGATGTAGACGGCTGCGCCGATCTGGCGGCGGAAGTTGTCGCTGTTGCCGGCGAGCATCGTGGTCAAATCGAGGGTGGCGGCGTCGGTGGTGAGGCCGAAGGTGCGGCTGCGAGTCTCGATCGAATTGTCGAAATACATGCCGGTGAGCGTGTGCCGGCCGAACCAGAAGGCGCCGCGGCCCTTGCCGAACAGGTCCTGACCGTCGAGCGTGACGAAGGCGGTCGCGCGGGCGGCCTCGCGGTCGGTGCGGCTGTCGCTGGTGTTGGCGGTGTCGACGACGTAGTAGGGGCGCCCGAGATTGGGGTTGGGCTGGTCGTTGCCGAGGTAGCGGTTGATATCGATGCGGACCTCGGCGGTGCCGCCGTTGAAGGGCTGGGTGCGGTCGAGGCGGTAGCGCTGGTAATCGTAGGCGAGTTCAATTCCGGCCCGGCCGCCCCAGAGCGCCTGTTCGAGCGTGACGGTCTGGGCCTGGAAGTCGCGGTTCACGCGGTTGGTCTCGCCCGAGAACAGATTGTTGTAGAAGTCGAAGACCCGCCGGTCCTGCAGCGACGGGTTGTCGAAGCCGGGGAAAAACGCGGTGCTGTAGGCGTTGGCGGTGGCGTAGATGTCGAAGCGGATGCGGCCCGGGACGCCGGTCCAAAGGATGCGGCCCTGGCCGCCGGCGAGACCGGCGTTGGTGCCGGTGAGTCCCTGGGTCGGTCGCCCGGCGCCCGGGTAAATGGCGTTGAACTGGAGAAAATTCGGGATGCTGGTGTGGCCGATGATCGATTGGGCGGTGCGGCCGTCGATCGTGGCGCGCGGGACGAACGTGCCGTTGTCGTAGTAGGCGGGGAAGGTCGTGCCGGTGTATTTCTGCAGGTCGCGCGACGGCAGGCTCCACCAGGAGCTGAAGCCGTCGGACGGCGGGGTGACGCTCGCGGGGTTGGCGGCGATGTCGCCGTATTCGGCGTTGGCCCGGAGCGTGGTGCGACCGAGGAATCCGCCCTTGTTGTTTTCCGCGAGCACGGCGGTGAGACTGCCGAAGAGACGCTGGTCGCGCTCCCACGCCGGGCGCTGCTTGAATTCCGAGCGCTTGTTGAGGCCGGCGACGCGCACGGCCAGGCGGCCCGCGATGATCTCGCGGTTCAGGTCGAAGGATTCGCGGTGGGCGTAGCGCTGGCCGACCTGGGATTTGAACTCGTAGAAATTGCGGCCGAAGACCGGCGCGAGCGTGCTGTTGTTGACGACGCCGCCCGGGCTGCCGATGCCGAAGAGCAGCGCGTTGGGCCCGCGATTGATCGTGACGCGATCGGTGTTGTAGGAGTCGAAGGGGATGTCCGAGAGGAAGTAGTCGCGCGTCAATTCGGCCGACGCGAGGCCGCGCACACGCTGGTTGCGCTCCGGTTCCGCGCGCGCGCCCGCCTGGTCGGGGCGGCCGCCGGAGATCGAGCCGCCGGCGAAGTTGCCGTCGGTGCCGCCGACCTCGGTGCCGACGGTGTAGGGCAGCAGCGTGCCGCTGTCGTTGGCGGCGATGTCGACCAGAAATTCCTTCGTGACGACGGTGATCGAGGTGCCGACGTCCTTCAGCGCGGTGTTGAGCCGGGTGCCGGCGAGCGTGTTGGTCGCGGTGTAGCCGACGTCCTTCGAGTCGTTGACGGTAAAGGCGGAGAGGGTGATCGTCTCCTCGGCGCGTTGCCCGGGCGCGGGCGGCGGGCCTGAAACCGGGGCGACTTGGGCGAGGGAACCGGCCGCGCAAGCGACGGCGAGACAGGCGGGCAGGGCAAAGCAACGCAGGGTGGTTGTCATGGGGGGTGGGGTTGGGGGTCCCGTGGATGGACCCGGTGCGCTCCTGACGGCGGCAGAGAAGCCGGCCGGCCGGCCGGAGACAATCCGCGTTTAGCGAAACCATGCCGGCGGCCCCTGATGTTTTGTTCAGCCGGAGCGGGGTCGAGTCCGCGGCCCGACCGGGGACGATGGGAGCGGCGGACGGCGGGCAATCGCGTCCGGCCGGACGACGAAATCCGGGGGCGCGGGGCGGGCCCGGCGGTTAAGACGCGCGGGCCGGAGAAAGCCGTTGACCATTGCGGAGGCCTCCGCGAAATCGGCGCCTTTGACGCCTGTGACGACGAAAAATCCGACCGCGACGACCACAGCATGAGCGACCGCATCAACCACGAATGTGGCATCGCCCTCGTGCGGCTGCTGAAGCCGCTGTCCTACTACCAGGAGAAATACGGCACGCCGCTGTGGGGATTCACGAAGCTGTTTCTCCTGATGGAGAAGCAGCACAACCGCGGGCAGGACGGCGCGGGCGTCGCCTGTGTGAAACTCGACATGCCGGCCGGCGCGCCGTTCATGTTCCGCGAGCGCAACATCAAGGCCAACCCGCTGGACAAGATCTTCCGCGCCCTGCTCGGCCAATACAACGCGTTCGTCGACGACGGCACCATCCACCCGGAGTTCACCGAGACGGTGAAGCGCAACTTCGATTTCGGCGGGGAGCTGCTGATGGGGCATCTGCGCTACGGCACCAGCGGCGGCTACAACCTCTCGGCCTGCCATCCGTTTTTCCGCCGCAGCCCGTGGCCGACGCGCAACCTCGCGCTTTGCGGCAACTTCAACCTCACCAACACGGACGAGCTCAACCGCTCCCTGATCGCGATGGGGCAGCACCCGATCTTCGCGTCGGACACGCAGGCGATTCTGGAGAAGATCGGCTTCTTCCTCGATGAGGAGCACGAGGATATCTACCGCTTCCTGCGCAAGCGCGATGTCGCCGGCGACGAACTCACGCGGCGCATCAGCGAGGACCTCGACGTGACCCGCGTGATCACGCGCGCCTCGCAGAAGTGGGACGGCGGCTACGTGCTCTGCGGCCTGATCGGCAACGGCGACGCGTTTGTCGCGCGCGACCCCTCGGGCATCCGCCCGTGCTTCTATTTCCAGAACGACGAAGTCATCGCGTTCGCGTCGGAGCGCGCGCCGCTCATGACGGTGTTCGACCTCGCGCTCGAGGATGTGAAGGAAGTGACGCCGGGCCACGTCGTGGTGGTGAAGCGGCGCGGGACAGTGGCGGAGGCGGCCTTCACGGCGCCGATGCCGCGCTCGTCCTGCTCGTTCGAGCGGATCTATTTTTCGCGCGGCAACGACATCGACATCTACCGCGAGCGGCAGGCGCTCGGCGGAGAGCTCGCGAAACCGGTGCTCAAGGCGATCAACCACGAGTGGGCGGACACGGTGTTCAGTTTCGTTCCCAATACGTCCGAGACCGCGTTCTACGGCCTGATGTCGGCGCTGCGCACGCTGCGCCGCGACGAGGTGAAGTCGGCGATCCTGAAGGCGAGCCGCGAGGGGCGCCTCGACGAGGCGACGCTCGACGACCTGATTTTGCGCAACTGGCCGCGCGGCGAAAAGGTGGTGTCGAAGGACATCAAGATCCGCACCTTCATCGGGCAGGAAAATCTGCGCAACCAGCTCGCGAGCCACGTCTACGACATCACCTACGGGTCGGTGCGCGCCGGGCAGGACAACCTCGTGGTGGTCGACGACTCGATCGTGCGCGGCACGACGCTGAAGCGCTCGATCATCCGGATTCTCGCGCGGCTCGACCCGAAGAAGATCGTGATCGTCTCGACCGCGCCGCAGATCCGCTACCCGGACTGCTACGGCATCGACATGTCGGAGCTGGGCAAATTCATCGCGTTCGAGGCGGCGGTCTCGCTGTTGCACGAGCGCGGGCAGTCCTCGCTGCTCGACGAAGTCTACGAGCTCTGCCGCGACGAAGTCGCGCGCGGCGGCGCGCAGAACCATGTGCGCCGGGTCTACGAGCCGTTCACGCCGGAGGAAATTTCGCGGAAAGTCGTCGAACTCGTGCGGCCCAAGCAGCTCGAGTGGAAGGGCGAGCTGGAGATTATTTTCCAGACGATCGAGAGCCTGCACGCGGCGGTGCCGGGGCACCGCGGCGACTGGTATTTCACCGGCAAGTATCCGACGCCGGGCGGCTACCGGGTCGTGAACCAGGCGTTCGTGAATTTCTACGAGAAGAACGACAAGCGGGCGTATTCATGAGTCTTTCCTACGAAAAGTCGGGCGTCCGTTACGATCAGCTCGATGCGTTCAAGCGCGCCTGCCAGAAGGCGGCGCGGACCACGGCCGGCGTGCTGCAGGGCCACGGCTACGCGGAGCCGGCGACGACGCGCGGCGAAAGCGCCTACCTGATCGAGGCGGCGGACCATTTTCTCGCGCACGTCGAGGAAGGCCTCGGCACCAAGAACCTCGTGGCCGACGCCGTCTACGCGCAGTCGGGCAAATGTTTCTACCGCGAGATCGCGATCGATACGGTGGCGACGATGGTGAACGACCTGATCACCTGCGGCGCGCTGCCGATCTCGGTGGCGATGCATGCGGCGGTGGGCGACTCGGACTGGTTCGGCGACAGCACGCGCACCCAGGCGCTGGTCGACGGCTTCGCCGAAGGTTGCCGGACGGCCGGCGCGGTCTGGGGCGGCGGCGAGACGCCGACGCTCGGCGGCGTCGTGGAACCCGAGGCGATCGTGCTCGCGGGCTCCGCGATCGGGAAGATCGCCCCGAAGTCGCGGCGCATCGTCGGCGACGTGCAGGACGGCGACACGATCTTGTTCCTCGCGAGTTCCGGGGTGCAAACCAACGGCCTTTCGCTCTGCCGGCGGCTCGCGGCGCAATTGCCGCAGGGCTATGCCACGCCGATCGGGCACGGCGACCCGCGGACCTTCGGCGAGGCGCTGCTGGCGCCGTCGGTGATCTACGTGGCGTTCGTGCGCGAATGCCAGCGGCGCGGCGTGAAACTGAACTACGTGGCGCACGTCACCGGGCACGGCTGGCGCAAGCTCATGCGCCTCGAGGAGCCGTTCGTCTACGAGATCACCGCGCCGCGCGATGCGCCGGCGCTGTTCAAATTCATGATCGAGGCCGGGCCGATCGACGTGCGGGAAGCGTATGCGACCTTCAACATGGGCGTGGGCTTCGCGGCCTACGTCGCGCCCGATCAGGCCGACGCGGCGCTCGCGATCGCGCGGGAGACCGGTTACGACGCGTGGCGCGCCGGCCGGGTGAAGCGCGAGGGCGGCCGCAAGGCCGTCACCGTGCCCGCGCTCGGGCTCGTGTTCGAAGGCGACACGCTGCAGCTGCGCTGAGCGTTCGCGTCCGCGCGCCGCACGGGGCGCCGCAACCCCGGTGTTCAGACCATGGTCCTAAGTCGCGGGGCGGCGCGTGTCGCGCGTTGACGGGGATGCGCGGCGGACGGCAGGCTGCGGGTCGAACCCCATGCGCCCCATCGTCCAGATCAGTTTGGATCTCACGGATCGCGCCGAGGCCCTGAGCACCGCCGAACTCGCGCTGCGCGCGGGCGTCGACTGGCTCGAAGCCGGCACGCCGTTCATTCTCGCGGAGGGCGTGCACGGCGTGCGCGCGCTGCGCGAACGTTTCCCGACGACGCCGATCGTCGCCGACCTGAAGATCATGGACGGCGGCTACCTCGAGGCGGAGATGATGGCCAAGGCCGGCGCGACGCATGTGGTCGTGATGGGCCGCGCGCACGAGGAAACGCTCAAGGTCGTGGTCAAGGCCGGGCGCGACTACGGGGTGAAAGTGATGGGCGACAATCTCGGGTTTCCCAACATGGTCGACGGCGCGAAGTTCATCGAGGACCTCGGCTGCGACTACGTGATCCACCACATCGGCTACGACGAGCGGCGCGGCATCGCGGCCGCGGGCCGGCGCATGCCGAGCCCGCTCGACGATCTGCGCGCCGTGGTGCAGGCGGTGAAGGTGCCCGTGCAGGCGGTGGGCGGTCTCACCCTCGAGCAGGCGGTGCGCACGCCGGAATACGGCGCGCCGCTCGTCGTGATCGGGGCGCCCCTCGCGGTGGACGCGGACGCCTTCCGCACGGCGGACGGCAATCTCGAGGGCACGCTGCGCATCATCTGCGAACGCGTGCACGGGTATGGCGATGTGGCGGTGGGGACCAAGGAGACCAAACGATGAAAAGCGCCGGAGTCGTCAATTTTTCCTCCGCGCCGCACAGCGTGGAGATCCGCGACGTGGAGCGGCCGACGGCCGGGCCCGACGACGTGATCCTTGCCGTCGAGGCCGTGGGCGTCTGCGGCAGCGACCTGCACCAGTGGCACGGCTCGCACAGCTGGCCGGTGAACTATCCGGTGGTCCTGGGCCACGAGTTCGGCGGGCGCATCGCGGAGCTCGGCTCCGCCGTGCGTGGCTGGCAGGAGGGCGACCGGGCGGTCAGCGAGACGGCCGCGGTGATCGACCCGAACAACCCGATGTCGCGCTCCGGCCGCTACAATCTCGATCCGACGCGCAAGGGCTTCGGCTACGGCGTGAACGGGGCGATGACGAAATTCGTGCGCGTGCCCGCGCGCTGCCTGCACCGCGTGCCGGATGCCCTGCCGATGGAGCATGCCGCGCTCACCGAGCCGTGCTGCGTCGCCTACAACGCCGTCGTCAACAATGCCCGCGTGCAGCCCGGCGACCGGGTGGTCGTGCTGGGTCCCGGCCCGATCGGCATCCTCTGCGCGGCGATGGCGCGGCTGGCGGGTGCGGAAGTGGCGCTGGTCGGCCTCGAACGCGACCGCGGCCGGCTGGAGACCGCGAAAGCCTACGGCTGCGACGTGATCGTGGGCGACCCGGCCGCGTGGGCCCGGGCCCGCGACGGGCTCGGCGCCGACGGCGTGATCGATGCGGCGGGCGTCTCGGCGGCATTGAGGACCGCGATGGAGATCGTGCGGCCGGCCGGGTGGATCAGCAAAGTCGGCTGGGGGCCGCAGCCGTTGAACTTCTCCCTCGATCCGCTGGTGCAGAAAAACATCACGCTCCAGGGCAGCTTTTCCCACAACTGGCCGATCTGGGAACGCGTGCTCGCGCTCCTGACTTCGGGGCAACTCGACGTGCGGCCGATCCTCGGCGGCGTCTGGACGCTCGACGCGTGGCACGAGGCCTTCGAAAAGATGCACGGCGGCGCGATCGTGAAGGCGGTTTTGAAACCGAGCTGACCATGCGCCTCCGGGACAAAGTCATCATCGTCACGGGCAGCACCGGCGGCATCGGCAAGGCCATCGCGGTGCGCGCGGTCACGGAGGGCGCCCGGGTGCTGATCCACGGCATCGACCGCGAGGAGGGGGAGAAGACCGCGGCGACGCTCGGGGACCGGGCCGCGTGGCACCGCGACGATCTGGCCGACCCGCAGAGCGCCCCGCGGATCGTGGCCGCGGCGGTGGCGGCCTTCGGGCGCGTGGACGCGGTGGTGAACAACGCGGCGATCGTGCCGCGCAGCCGGCTTGGTTCGACGAGCGCGGAGCTGTTCGACCGCACCATGGCGATCAATGTCCGTGCGCCGCTCCTGCTGATCCAGGCGGCGTTTGCCCAGCTGAAGGCCAACCGCGGCTGCGTGCTGAACATCGGTTCGATCAATGCGCTCAGCGGCGAGGCCACGCTGCTCGACTACAGCATCTCGAAGGGCGCGCTGCAGACCCTGTCGCGCAACCTCGCCAACGCGCACGCGGAGGAGGGCGTGCGGTTCAACCATTTCAACGTCGGCTGGGTGCTCTCCGAGCGCGAATACGCCATGCAGATTGCGGAGGGCCAGCCGGCGGACTGGCCGGAGCGAATCCCGAAGGCTTTCGCGCCCTCGGGTCGGATCATGAGGCCCGAGGAGATCGCGGCGGCGTCGGTCTACTGGCTGGGCGATGAATCGCGCCCGGTGAACGGCGCGGTCGTGGACTTGGAGCAATTCTGCCTCCACGGGCGGAATGCGGTGAAAGTTTGACCCCGATTCCCATGCCCCGTCTTTCCGCGTTTCCCAAGGCGTTCATGCGCCAGCTCTGCAAGGACGGATCGATGACGATCCGCGATTGGGTCGACCTCGCGGCGCCGCTGCAGGTCGACGGGCTGGAGTTTTACAGCGGCTTTCTCGAACTCGCCGACGAGGGGCGGTGGGCCGAGGCGCGACGCACGGTGGAGGCCCGCGGCCTGACGATCCCGATGCTGTGCTGCTCGCCGGATTTCTCGCAGCCCGACCCGGTTCTGCGTGCGGCGGAGATCGAGCGGGAGAAAACCTGGATCCGGATGGCCGCTTCGCTGGGCGCCGGTTACTGCCGCGTGCTCTCGGGCCAGCGCCGGCCCGAGCTGACGCGGGCGCAGGGCCTCGACCTCGTGGTCTCTGCGATCGAGGCCTGCCTGCCGGAGGCCGAGCGCTGCGGCGTGACGCTGATCATCGAGAACCACTACAAGGACGACTTCTGGAGCTATCCGGAATTCGCGCAGAAGATGGACGTGTTCTGCGAACTCGTGGACCGCATCCGGCATCCGCGCTTCGGCGTGAACTACGACCCGAGCAACGCCTTCCTGGCGGGCGACGACCCGCTGGAACTGCTGGAGCGCGTAAAACACCGCGTGGTGACGATGCATGCGAGCGACCGTTCGCTCGTCGAGGGCACGCTCGAGGACCTCCGGCGCGAGGAGGGTGGGGCGGAGGGCTACGCGAAACGACTCCGGCACGGCGAGATCGGCAAGGGCCTCAACGACTACGACGCGATTTTCGGGACCCTGCGGGCCGTCGGTTTCAACGGCTGGGTCAGCATCGAGGACGGCGTCGACGGGATGGAACAGCTGGCGGCGAGCGTGCGTTTCGTGCGCCGCAAGCTCGCGCAGTATTGGCCGTAGCCGGCGGACCCGGAGCCGCCGCCTCGGTGCGCCGGGCGCCGCGGTCCGGGCGTCACTCCTCTGCGGCGGTCCGGGCCGGCACCCGGCGGTGCCGCGACGGGGCCGGCGGCGCGGAGAAGGGCCCGTTGGCGGCGCGGAACTCGCGCGGCGCGAGGCCGACGTGGCGGCGAAACAGTTTCGAGAAGTGATACGGGTCCGCGAGGCCCACGGCCTTGCCCACCTCGGCGACAGGCAGCGTCGTGCTGAGCAGCAGTTCGCGGGCTTCGCGAAGCTGCCGGTCGACAAGGTGCTGTTTGGCGGAGATCCCGAGGTGGCGGCGAAACAGCTTGAGCACGTGCGAGCGGCTGCGGCCCACCAGCGCCGCCATCTCCTCGATGCGCAGGCCCAGGTGGAAGCCGCGCTCCACGTGCACCAGCAGCCGTTCCAGTTCCTCGGGGCAATGGGCGGCGCGCGCCGCGTGGCCGGCGACGGCCCGCTGCAGTTCCTGCACGAGGAGCAGGCCCAGCGCCCGCCCCTCGGACTCGGTCCGCGGCGAGTGCAGATACCAGCGCACCGTGTAGTCGATCAACCGGCCGAGCGGCTGGTCGGCCTCGGCGCGCAGCCGCGTCACGCCGGACAGACCGCTCCAGGCGACGTCCTGCCGATCCGGGGAGTCGAACTCGGCCTCGCCGCGCTCGTGCGGCACGTTCGCCACCCAGCGGGCGCCCGGCCGATACCACGGCACGATGTGGACGTGCTGCGTGAACATCGGCTCCTCCGCCGAGGGATAGTAGGCGATGCGCCGGCCCCACGGCAGCACGTAAAGGTCGTGCGGGCCGATGCGATGGGTCACGCCGTCGACCTCGAAGGTGCCGCGTCCGCTTTTGCACCAAAAAAATCCGCGGCTTTGGACGCAGCCGTTGGCGAAGGTCTGCTGGGCGGCGAACTGGAACAAGCCCGCGCGACAAACCGCGGGGGCCTCCGCGGGCAAGGGGGTGCCGGGGGCCGAGTGGGGTGGGCTCATGGAATGCAAAAAAACAAAGGTATCCCCACTTGTCCATTTCGTGCGCGTGCGCCGGCTGGTATTCTCCGCCAACCCCCGTTGCCCATGATCCCTTCGCCGCTGCGTCTGTTCACCGCGACCGCCTTCCTTGCTCCCGCGCTCGCCGCGGCCCAAGCGGTCTCCCCGAAGCCGGCGACGGCGGGCGAGGACGCCGTCGTGCTCTCGCCCTTCGTGGTCGATTCGTCGTCCGACCGCGGCTACCAGGCGACGTCCACGCTCGCGGGCAGCCGCCTGAAGACGGACCTGAAGGACATCGCCGCTTCGGTCACCGTGCTGACCGAGGAATTCATGAACGACCTCGCGGCCAACGATGTCGCCACCGCGCTCGCCTTCGTCTCCGGCGCGGAGAACGATTCCACCTACCATCAGGAATCCATCGCCGCCCTGGGCGGGGCCAACGGCTACGTCGGCGGCGATTTCGGCGACAACAACAACCGCTCCGGCGAGGTCCGCGTCCGCGGTTTGGGGCGGGCCAGCACCACGCTCAACTACATCGAGGTCCTCGGCTCGACGGACCGCTACAACACCGACCGCACCGAGTTTCTGCGCGGGGCCAATTCCATCTTGTTCGGCCTCGCCGAGCCGGCCGGCCTCGTCAATTCGTCCACCAAGGTCGCCCAGCTGCGCCGCAGTTTCGCGAAGCTCGAGACCAAGTTCGACCAGTTCGGCTCCCAGCGCTACGTTTTCGACGTCAACCGCCCGATCATTCCGGGCAAGCTCGCCGTGCGCGGCGTGCTGCTCGACAACAACCAGCAGTATCAGGTGAAGAGCGCGTTCCAGAAGGACCGGCGCTACTTCGGCACCGTCACCTACCAGCCCTTCAAGCATACGACCGTGCGCGCCTACGGCGAGCGCGTGCACGCGGACGGCCGGCGGCCCAATTTCCGCACGGTGCAGGACAACGTCTCCGAGTGGCTGTCCGCCTACAATCGCTACGCGCCCCAGATGAGCGCGGCCCAGATCGCCCAGGCCTTTTACTGGGATCCGGCCGCGCCGAGCGCCACCGGCATCGCGCCCGACTCCGTCGTCCCGCTCGCCAACGGCACCTCCGTCAACCTCGGCCTGCTGCGCCGGCCGCTCGACACGCTGGCGACGGCCACCGTGCTCTACTACAGCCCCGGCCAGTGGCAGAACCCGCTCGACAACCTCGTCACCCTCGCGTCGAACCGCACCGTCACCGGCGGCGCCGTCAATCCCGCCACCGCCCGCAGCCAATTTGCCCGCACCGGTTCCGCCCGCGAAAACAGCGCGCTGTTCAGCGCCGATCCGCAGGTGACCGACGAGCGCATCTTTCCCTACCGCACGGTCGAGATCGGGGCATTGCCCGGCAATTACCGCTGGGAGGATCTCGACCGGCTCTTCGTCACCGTCGACCAGCGTCTCGCCGAGGACCTCTACCTCTCCGCCAGCTTCCAACACGAACATCGCCGGCAGGAACAGTCGTTCGCCGTCATCACCCAGACCAACCAGATCTCGGTCGACATCAACCGGCGCCTGCCCGACGGGCGGACCAACCCGAATTTCCTCCGGCCGTTCATCTACGGCCGCAACCTGGGCGAGTTCACCGATGCCACCGCCCGCAGCGTCGTCGTCCAGGCCAACTACGATTTCGATTTCGCGAAGAAGCTCCCGCGCCTCGGCTGGCTCGGTTCCCACCGCCTCACCTCCGTCTACACCTCCGCCAAGGTGGACCGGCTCGGCTACCGTTGGCATTACCAGATCGACAACGACGTCCCGCTCGCCCTGACCGCGGCCAACCTGAACGCCGCCGCCAGCCAGCGCTGGGCGATGCAGCTGTGGTATGTCGGCGATCCCGTCCAGGTCGGCGACACCGGTCTGCGCTTCACCGGCTTCCCCTCGAGCCTGGCGACCCACAACGACCGTTCCTACGACTATCTTTTCTTCAACAACACGGCCACGCCCGCGCCCGGCGCCTGGCAACGCGCGTCCTCGCAGGTCCACTACGGCCGCCAACTCGTCGCGGGCGGCCGCACGTTCACGGTGCAGAGGAACGACGGGGTCGGCGTGTCGCTGCAGAGCTTTTTCTGGCAGCGGCGCCTCGTGACGCTGCTCGGCTGGCGCGAGGACAAGGTGGACAGCACCCAGGGCGTGCTCCGCCCGGCCGCGGAGTTTCCGTTTCCGGTCACGCCCGGCGCCACGCGCTCCGACTACCTGCCCGGCGGCAGTGTCTTCATCAACCGGGCCGCGACCGGCACGCAGGGCCTCGTTTTCAAGGTCACCGAGAAGCTGCGCGTGTTCGCCAACCGCTCCGAGAATTTCGCCGCCACCACGCCCCGCCAGGACAACCTCTACCGGCCGCTGCCGCCGCAGAGCGGCGAGACGAAAGACGCGGGCATCGGCCTCACGCTGCTCGGCGGCCGACTCGATCTCCGCGCGACCGTCTTCAAGTCGTCCCAGCTCGGGGCCACCAGCGGCACCGGCGTCGCGGGCATCCGCGTCGTGGCCTTCGAGGAAGCGCTCTACAACGCCCTCGGCAACGCCGGCCGCCGCGCCGAATACACCACGATCGACGAGTTCGGCCAGCCGACGGGCGCCGTCTACGTGCGGCCCAACAACGCCGCCACGACCGAGAACCTCGTGTCCAAGGGCGAATCGCTCGAGATCTCGTTCCGGCCGACGCGCAACTGGGACATGGTCGTGGGCGTCGACCGGTTGAAAAACGTCACCACCGGGGTCGGCCGCGAGCTCGCCGACTTCCTCGCCGTCCGCGCCCCCTTCTACAAGAAATACTTCGACGAAGGGCTCCGGGCCGACGGCACCACGACCTCCGCGACCTCGACGCGGCTCGTGGACACCTTCGCGAACACGATCGCGGGCAACTACGTGAACGAGATCCTGAAGGAGGGCATCTCCAACCGCGGCATCTCCGAATACACCGCGCGGTTGGTCGGGCGCTACCGCTTCTCCGAGGGCCGCCTCAAGGGCTTCGCGCTCGGCACCAACCTGCGCTGGGAATCCGGCAAGGTCCTCGGTTACGCGCAGAAGACCACGACCTTCAACTTCGGCGGACTCACCGACTATCCGGGCCGGGTCTCCGACACGTCGAAGGAATACCGCGGCGCCGCCCAGCTTTCCGGCGGCATGTTCGCGAGCTACGGCCGCCGCATCTTCAACGGGAAGGTCAACTGGCGCGTGCAGCTCAACGCCCAGAATCTGTTCGGCGAGCACGGCCTCCGCGTCTTCGCCGCCAACCCCGACGGCTCGCCCATCTGGGCGATGGCGCCGGCCCGGGCCTACGAGCTGTCCAACTCGTTCGAGTTTTGATCCGCCCGATGAAACTCCCGCTCCTCGGTCCGACCCTCGGGTTCGTGGCGGCGTTGACGGCCGCCGCGCAAAGCGTGCCGTCCGCCCCGGCGACCGCGCCGACCGCACCCCCGCCCGACGCCGCCGTCCAGCTCAGCCCCTTCACCGTCGTGTCCGACACCGACGTCGGCTACCTCGCGCAGAACACGCTCGCCGGCTCGCGCCTCAATTCGTCGCTCAAGGACACTCCCGGCGTGCTCGACGTGCTGACCAAGGAATTTCTCGACGATATCGGCGCCACCTCGCTCGAGCAGGCGCTCGAGTTTTCCACGAATTTCGCCGGCGATGCGGGCGACTTCGACAGCCAGGGCGTCATCAACACGATCTTCCCCGGCGCCCAGCTCAACGTGAATTTCCGCACCCGCGGCCTCGGCGGCACGATGGCGCGGAATTACCTGCAGACCGACTCGCGCCCCGCCTTTTACACCGTCGAGCGCATCGACAACTCCAGCGGGCCCAACGCGATTCTCTTCGGCCTCGGCAGCGCCGGCGGCGTGGTCAACATCTCGACCAAGCGCGCGGGCGTGAACCGCCCCGCCTACGGGCTCGATTTCCTGTTCGACAGCAACAGCAGCCGGCGCGTCACCACGGACATCAACCAGGTGCTGGTGCCGAAGAAACTCGGCGTGCGCGTCAACGGCATCAGCGAGCGCACCCGGAAGTATCGCGCCAACTTCACCAACAACACCGACGGCGTCCACCTCGCGGCGACCTGGCGCGCGACCGACCGCACGGAGATCCGGGCCGAGTTCGAGCGCGAGCACACCACCGGCAGCGTGGCGTATCCCGGCCCCCACCTGGTCAGCAGCTACGTCACCAACTGGCTGGCCCGCGGTTCGCCGGTCTTCGACCTGCCCGCCAACTGGGAGACACTCGCCGCCGCGCAGCGCAACGCCCTCGTCAATCCCGCGGGCTCGCCCGTCGCGTTCAACTACATCGGCGCGGGCGTCAGCCCCGTGGTGGTGCAGAACGGCGCCCAGTCCTTTGTCCTCAACGCGGCGCATTCGCTCTTCACCAATTCCAGCCTGAGCAGCAACGACGCCAACAACCGGCAGTCGATCGATCCGCGCTTCTTCACGCCGCGCGGCAACATCAACGGCCCCGGCGGCCGCAAAGGCATCGACCGGCAGATCATCGCCGTGGCCGTCGACCACAAGCTCGCCGAGCGGCTGTATCTCAACCTCTCCGCGTCCCGCGAGCGCACGAGCGCGGACACCTACCAGGCGTTCGCCAACGGGGCGGCGAGCGGTGCCACGGTCCTGGCCGACGCCAACCGCACGTTCACCAACGGCGCGCAAATCCTGAATCTCGGGAGCGCCCCCCTGGCGACCAACGCCGCCGGGCAGACCCTCAACCCGTTCGCCGGCCAGTTCTACACCCAGTCGCGCTGGCTTCACCGCACGCAGCGCGGCGAGCGCGAGGTGATCCAGGGCACCGCGGCCTGGCAGACCGACCTGGGGCGCTGGCTCGGGACGCACCGCGTCGTCGGCACCGTGTCCTACATGGAAAACGAATCCGGCAGCGAAAACTTCCGCGACTCGTGGCTCTACGCGCCGTTCAACGCCGACCCGCTCAACACCAACAACGGCGTCGTCCGCCGCCACTACGCCTCGCCGCTCGACGCGGGCAATTTCCACGTGCCCGATTGGCGCACGTTCCCGGTGCTTACCTGGAACCATCCGACCCGCGGTCCGATCACGACGGGCTGGGTCACCGAGGGGGAGAATCTCCGCACCGCCCGGCAGTTCTCCTACCTCGGCGCGGCGCAGAGCCGGCTCTTCTCGAAGCGGCTGGTCCTCACCGCGGGTTACCGCGTCGACGAGGCCACCGACTACGTCTACGGCCAGACGGTCGTGCGGCCGCCGGGCTGGGAGGCGAGCGCCGGTCTCGACGTGCTGGACCGGACCCGGGTGAACAAGACCACCACGCGCGGGCCCACCCGCACCCTCGGCGGCGTGCTCCACGTCACGCGCTGGATGTCGGTCTACGCCAACCGGAGCACCAACTTCGGTCCTCCGCGCGGGAATATCGTCGGCCCCGATGCCGTGACCCCGCCCAACACCGCCGGCGAGGGCCTCGATGCCGGTTTGAAGTTCGACCTTTTCGGCGGCCGCGTCGCCGCCGATGTCGGCTATTTCGACACGTCCAACAACGACGTCACCGAGGTGCTCACGCTCAACCTGAACACGGCCGACAGCATCCGCGGCGCCTACAACGCCGTCTTTCCCGTTCTCAACAACCCCGCGGGGACGGCGCGTCTCTTCAATTCCGCCGATCCCGCCGCGGTCGCCGACCTGAAGACCCGCTTCCCCTTGCTGCGGCCGGTCTACGCGGCCAACGCGGACATGCTCGACCAGGCCAGCCGCGGCTTCGAATTTCGCCTGACCGCCAACCCGATGCGCGGGGTGCGCGTGCGCGCGACCGTTTCCAAGACCGAGCGCGAGCGCGAAAACCTCTACAAGTTCACGCTGCCGATGGCGGCGCAGTTGCGCAGCTTCGTCGCGGACCTGCAGACGAAGAATCCCGGCGTGAACGTCGGTGCGCTGGCCACCGCCGCCAATCCGTCCGTCACGGTCGCGAGCCTGCTCGATGCCCTCGACCAGCGGCTCGACCAGTCGATCGACTCGCTGAGCAACAACTTCGGCGGCGGCAAACTCACCGCCAACCTCACCGCGAGCGTCGATTTGCCGGGCCGACTGAAGGGGTGGGGGGTGACGGCCAGCACCCGCTACAAGTCCGGCGCCTACACGGGCGCCTACGAGATCCGGACGGGCGGCGTCGCCTCCGGCGCGCTGCTCGGCACGGTCCCGCTCTTCGGCAACAGCACCCTCGATTACGACGCGTCGGTGCGCTACCGCACGCGTTTCACCTGGCTGCGCCGGACCTCCGTCACCTTCCAGCTCAACGTCGTGAACCTCCTCGACGAAACCGCGCCGATCGTGCGCCGGATGCGGACGCTGGTCATCGCGCCCGGCGCGCCGGCGCCCGCCGCCGCGGATCTTGTCCCGTCGTCCTATTTCATTCGCACGCCGCGGGCGTGGACTTTGACCACAAAATTCGATTTCTAGACGGTTCACCCCGCCGGCGTCCGCCAATACCGGTGTTCCCCGCCGGCATCCCGGGCCAAGTGCCCCGCCCAACATCCCATGACCCCTCTCCGTTTATTCCCCGTCCTCGCGCTCGCCGCTTCCGCCGTCGCCTTCGCCCAGACCGTGCCGCCCGCGCGGCCGGGCACCGCGTCCGCGGCCGGCGACGAAGCGGTCAAACTCGATCCCTTCGTCATCCGCGAGGACGACCTCGTCGGCTATTCGGCCGCCAGCACGCTCGCCGGCACCCGCCTCAACACCGCGTTGCGCGATGTCGGCGCCGCCATCAGCATCATCACGCCGGAGTTCCTGCTCGACACCGCGTCGACCAATCTCGGCGAACTGCTCTCGCTCACCACCGCCACGGAGGTCGGCGGCGTGTTCGGCAACTTTGCCGGCGGCGCCACCGAAGGCGGTCGACCCGACCAATCCGAGAGCCGCGAGAACCCGCAGGCCAACAACCGCGTGCGCGGCATCGGCGCCGCCACGACCACGCGCGACTACTTCCTCACCGACATTCCGTTCGACGCCTACAATTCCTCCGGCGTCACCATCGCCCGCGGCCCCAACTCCCTGCTCTTCGGCATCGGCAATCCCGCCGGCATCATCGAGGGCTCCACCGTGCGACCGCAGCTGCAGCGTGACCGCACCACGATCGGCGCGCGCTTCGGCTCCGAAGATTCCTACCGCGCGTCCCTCGACCTCAACCGCGTGCTGGTGAAGGGCCGTTTCGCCCTTCGCATCGCGACCGTCAACGAGCACAACAATTTCCAGCAGAAGCCCGCCTTCGATCGGAAGCGCCGCGGCTACATCGCGGGCGAACTCGTGCTGCGCGACGGGAAACAGAACTCCTGGGTCGGCAAGACCAGTGTGCGCGTCTCCGGCGAGATGGGCGACAGCCAGTCGAACCCCGTCAACGTGATCCCGCCGATCAACACGATGCTGAATTTCTTCCAGGCGCCGAACCCCGCCATCGCCGCGATGCCCGGCACCAACCTCGATCCGCGGCTGGTGCTCGGCTCGCCGACCTATTCCTACCGCCCCCGGGTCACGGTGGACAACCGCCAGAGCTCGGCCGCCGTCGTCGCCGCCAATCCCGGCGTGGGGGTGCCTTACTTCATCCAGATTCCCGTCGTCTTCGACTCCGCCAATCAGGCGGTCCCGGGCTACTCGACCTCCAACAACCCCGCGCTCGCCGGCATCGCCGGCATCATGGGGCGCATCCGCTACGCGCAGAACCCCAACCGCCGCGAGGCCATCGACACGTTCTACAGCGGCACCGTCGTCCCGACCGGCTTCGTCGCCTACACGATCCAGAACCGCGCCATCTTCGACTACCGCAACAATCTGATCAGCGGCGGCCTCAACCACATCGACCAGGTGTTCCAGGTCGGGAACGCCGCGCTCACGCAGGAACTCTTCGGCGGCCGCGGCGGCTTCGAACTCGCCTACGACCAGCAGAAGACGCGCTCGACCCGCCTGCTGCCGTTCTCCTTCGGCAACAACGGCGGCGGCTCCCCCGCGAGCGGCATCTCCATCGATGTCGCGCAATACCTCTCCAACGATCAACCCAACCCGAACGTCGGCCGCCCGTTCATCGACCAGCAGGGCATCACGGACCGCACCCAGACGGGCACCCGCGAGGCGTTCCGCGCGACGGCCTTCTACAAACTCGATCTGGAGGGCCGCGGCTGGAAGTTGTTCGGGGTTCCCCTCGGCAACCACGTCTTCACCGGGCTCCACACCCGCAACCGCAACGACGCCTCCACGTTCAACTACGCCACCGGCTGGACCAGCGCCACCCGCAACCTGAACACCGACGTGTTCCAGGCCACCATCGGCAGCAATTTCCGCACGACGCCCATCGTGCAGCAGTATCTCGGGCCCTCCGTTCTGAACGCCAACTCGATCGACGATGTCCGCATCACCAATGTCATCACCGCCCGCGTGCCCCAGAGCGGCGACACCTACAACGTCAGCTTCTTCGATTTCACCAACAAGCGGCTGGTGACCGAGCCGCTCTCCGTCCTGCGCTTCCTCAACGGCAACTCCAAGAGCCGCCAGCTGATCGATTCGCAGTCGCTCAGCCTCAAGAGCGACTTCTTCAAGAATCACCTCGTCGGCGTCGTCGGCTGGCGCTGGGACCACCTGCGCACGTTTTCGAGCGTCGGCAACCGCCGCAACCCGGACGACACCCTCGACAATTCCGCCCTGCGGCTCGACTCGAGCCCCAACCTCGACGAGCGCGGCCGCAACTTCACCTGGAGCGCCGTCGGCCGGGTCCCGGGCTTTCTCACCCGGAAGCTGCCGCTCGGCATCGAGCTCGGCGGCTTCTACAACGCCTCCGGCAACTTCAACCCCGTCAATGTCCGCTCCAACCTGAACGGCGCCATCATCGACGCGCCGGCCGGCACCACCAAGGAATACGGCATCCTCATCGAGTTCCTCGATCGCCGCGTTTCGCTGCGCGTGAACAAATTCCACACCATCCAGACGAACAGCAGCAACAACGCGCAGGGCGCGACCGGCGGCATCTACGCCTACCCGAACTTCATGATGAACCGCTACGTCGTCGCGCAGACGCAGGGCATCCCGTTCAACACCATCCCGGGCGTCGTCGCCGCCGGCTACAACTCCTACGAGCAGCTCTACACCGCGTTCCAGCAACTGCACCCCGAACCCACGCGCACGTTGAACAACCTGCGCCTCAATGCCGCCGGCAACAACACGCTTACCACCGGCATCGCCGGCCTGACCGACACCAGCGACCTCGACGCCCGCGGCCTGGAGACCGAGCTGGTCGGCAACATCACGCCGAAGTGGCGCGTGTCCTTCAACGTCGCCAAGCAGGAGACCGTCGTCAGCGGCTCGGCCAAGCTGACCAAGCTGGTCGCCGACGCCGTGTATGCGAACCTCGTGAAATTCAACCTGCTCGGGATCGACCAGGGTCCCGCGCTGCCCGAGCGCCAGACCGCCGCGACCCGGTTCGCGAGCAACGTCGGCAACCCCCTCGCGGCGACGCTCGCCCGCGACGGCGCCGTCTCGCCCGAACAGCGCAAGTGGCGCGCCAACTTCACCTCCACCTACGACCTGCGCGGCTTCGAGAATCCGATCCTGAAGGCCATGAGCGTCGGCACCTCCGTGCGCTGGCAGGGCAAGGTCGCCATCGGCGCGCCGTTCCTCACCGGCCAGGCCCTCAAGGAGAAAATCGTCGCGACGAACAAGCTCTACACCAGCACGAGCCAGATCGCCGACAATGATCCCGTGATGCAGACCCAGTTCCCCGATCTGGCCCGTCCGTTCTACGGCCCGGAGGAACTCGCCGGGGACGTCTGGGCGAGCTACCGCCGGAAGATTTTCAAGAACATCGACTGGCGCCTGCAGCTCAACGTGCGCAACGCCTGGGGCAACGGCAGCGACATCCCCGTCACCGCCAATCCGGATGGCAGCATCGCCGTCATCCGCATCCCCAACGAAACGCGCTGGCTCCTCTCGAGCACGTTTTCGTTCTGACCATGGTCCGCGACCTCCGGCGCTCACTCTGGCTCGCGTTGCCGCCGAAGGCGCCGGCCCGTCTCCCGCTCGCCTTCCGCCCGATGCGTTTGCCCGCACTCCCGCTCGCGCCGACCGGAGCGACCCGCCGCACTGAATACCCCGAGATCGACGCCTTCGGCCAGCCGGCGGGTGCCGTCTGTGTGCGGCCCAACCACGCATCCGCGACCGAGCACCTCGTGTCCGGGGGCGAAGCGCTCGAGAGCTCGTTCCGGCCGACGCGCAACGGCGACATCAACGGCGTGAACCTCCTCGACAAGACCGCACTGGTGCTGCGCAGGCCGCCGCGGATCCCGTCCCGTCGTCCGGTTTTAGCCGGACGACGCGGACGTCCATGTTGACCACATCGTTCGATTTCCAATCGACCCGCTCTCCGCCGTTCCGCCCATGCTGTCCCTCGTTGCCTCCCTCCGTCTTTCCGCCCTCGTGTTGCTGGCCTGTGTTCTGGGCGCGGCGGGGCGGGCCGCGCCGGTCCACCTCGTTGCCGAGGCGCCCGTGGCGATCACGCCGCTCGGTCCCGGCGCCTACCTCGTGGATTTCGGTCGCGTGGCGTTCGGGAATCTCCGGCTCGCTCCGGCTTCGGGCGCGAAGGGGACGATAACGGTGCATTTCGGCGAGGCGATGGCCGCCGGCCGGATCAACCGCAAGCCCCCGGGTTCGGTTCGCTATGCCCGCACCGAGGTGGTGCTCAGCGGGCCGACGCCGGTGGTGGCGGCGCCGCCGCCGGACACGCGCAATACCCGGCAGGTCAAACCCGACGAAAAGCCCGACCAATTCGGCCATATCACCCCGTCGGCCGTGCTCACTCCGCCCGAATGGGGCGTCGTGCTGCCGTTCCGCTGGGTCGAGATCGAAGGGTGGGGCGGCGAACTCCGGGCGGAACACCTCCGGCGGCAGGCGGGGTTTGCGGCGACGTGGGACGATGACGCCGCGTCGTTCCGTTGCTCCGACGAGCTGCTGAACCGCATATGGGAGCTGTGCCGCTATTCGATCAAGGCGACGACCTTCGCCGGGGTCTACGTCGACGGCGACCGCGAGCGCATCCCCTACGAGGCCGACGCTTACCTGAACCAGCTCTCGCACTATTACACCGACCGCGATCTCCGGATGGCGCGCGATACCTACGACCACCTCATGGCCAACGCGACCTGGCCCACGGAGTGGGCCACGCACCTCGTGATGATGCTTCACGCGGATTGGCGCCACACGGGCGACGCCGCCTGGGTCGCGTCGCGCTACGGCGCGTTGAAATCGAAACTGCTCCTCGAGCGCGCGGGACCGGACGGCCTGATCACCAGCAACGCGGCGCAGATTCGCAAAGGCGACCTCGTCGATTGGCCGGCGGCCGAACGGGACGGCTTCGTGTTCACGTCGGTCAACACCGTCGCCAACGCTTTTTACCTGCACGGCCTCGCGCTCATGGCGGAGCTCGCCCGTGTCGCCAAGCAAGACGCCGATGCGGCCGACTACACCGCGCGCGGGCGCACCGGCCGCGCCGCCTTTCACGCCAAGCTCTTTGATGCCGCGCGCGGAGTTTACCGCGACGGCATCGGCACCGACCATGCCGCGCAGCATTCGAATCTCTTCCCGCTCGCGTTCGGGCTCGTGCCCGAGGCGGAACAGGCCCGCGTGACCCGTTTTGTCGTCTCGCGCGGCATGGCGTGCTCGGTCTATGCCGCCCAATACCTGATCGAGGCGCTCTTTCAGAACGGCTCGGCGGACGCCGCCTTCTCCCTGATCACGGCGCCAGGCAACCGCAGCTGGCGGCACATGCTGGAGAGCGGGACGACGATTACCTGGGAAGCGTGGGATCAGAAATTCAAACCCAACCAGGACTGGAACCACGCCTGGGGCGCGGCGCCGGCCAATCTCTTTCCCCGCTTTGTGCTCGGCGTGCAGGCCCTCGAACCCGGTTGGACGCGGGCCGTCGTGCGGCCTTACCCGGGCTCGCTCCGGCAGGCCGAGGGGAAGGTGCCGACGCCGCGGGGTCCGGTGCGCGTCGGGTGGACGGCCGGCGCGTCGTTCCGGCTTACACTCGATCTGCCCGCAGGCATGGCGGCGCGGTTGGAACTGCCCGCGCCGGCGGGGTCCACGGGCGTCTTCGTCGACCAGCGGCGCGTGCCGGCCGACCGCGTCGGCGATCGCTGGGTCGTCCAAACCGATGTCACCGGACGCAGCACCGTCGAAGTGCGTCCCTGAGCGCGCCGCGCCTTTTCTTCGATTCATCTCCCGTCGCCGCCGGCCATGCCGCCGAATATTCTTTTCATTATGACCGACCAGCAGCGGTTCGACACCATTGCTGCCCTGGGTCATCCGCACGTCCGCACGCCCAACCTCGACCGCCTCAACGCCGCCGGCAACAACACCCTCACCAACGGCATCGCCGGCCTGACCGACACCAGCGACCTCGACGCCCGCGGTTTGGAGACCGAGCGGGTCGGCAACATCACGCCGAAGTGGCGCGTGTCCTTCAACGTCGCCAAGCAGGAGACCGTCGTCAGCGACTCGGCCAAGCTGACCAAGCTGGTCGCTGACGCCGTGTATGCGATTTGGATGAAACTCAACCTGCTCGGGATCGACCAGGGTCCCGCGCGACCCGAGCGCCAGACCGCCGCGACCCGGTTCACGAGCAACGTCGGCAACCCCCTCGCGGCGGCACTCGCCCGCGACAGTGCCGTCTCGCCCGAACCGCACAAATGGCGCGCCAACTTCACCTCGACCCACGACCTGCGCGGGGTCGAGAACCCGATTCTGATGGCCATGAGCGTCGGCACCTCCGTGCGCTGGCAGGGCAAGGTCGCCATCGGCGCGCCGTTCCTCACCGGCCAGGCCCTCAAGGAGAAAATCGTCGCGACGAACAAGC
>JACCDS010074511.1_pt1 | contig 31189 bp, 33 predicted proteins | sample 7446441 | NCBI WGS metagenome assembly JACCDS01 (sample SAMN15323445, study PRJNA562643) | freshwater metagenome | isolation source: river surface water | place: USA:Blue River Watershed | collected 2017-08-17
AGAAATCGTTCATAGGGGAATAGGTTTGTTTGCAAGATAAAACATTCTGAGAAAAATGTTGCAAGGGCAAACAAAAAGGCCCAAGCTTGCGCAAGGGCCTTTTGAAATTGAAGTGGTAGATCCCGGACTCGAACCGGGGACACACGGATTTTCAGTCCGATGCTCTACCAACTGAGCTAATCCACCTCAATTGCCCGTAGGGTAACGGGACTGCAAAAATAGGAGAAAATTTAGTTAATCCCAATCACCCTTCGAAAAATTGTCAAAAATTCTCCAATCAGACCAAATCAAGCAACAAATCAACCGCTCACTAAACACCGTTTGATAAATTCAAGTAAAACTCCGTACTTTAACTTTATTACCCTCCAATCAAATGACATTAAGTATACTTCTTACCTTTTTCGGTACTTTCATTGCGACGCCAGATACGAGTATTCATGCCACCATTGAAGCACAAGCCATCGTTTCAGACGCAGGCGCAACACCTTTCTGGATACGCAGTTTGCAATATGGTTCGGTCCCGATGGAAAATCCAGGCTTAATCTTACGGGCTTGGAATGGTAAAGGATATAATCTCAAGAAAAAATACGATTGGAAATACGAGGTCGAAGCGACCGGCTGGACAGGAAAACAGAATGACTTCTGGCTTACCCAAGCTTACGTCAGCGGTCGTAGAGGTAAATGGGAACTCTGGGCGGGGAGGAGAAAAGAAGTGTATGGATTAGGAGACACCGCAATGACGAGTGGTTTCTATACCTGGTCAGGAAATGCATTGCCCATGCCAAAGGTCCAATTGGGAACTCGAGATTATTTGAATTTTGCGAAAGGCTGGCTGGGGCTGCACATGACTTATTCGCATGGGTGGTTTGATAATCAAGGGGTAATTGAAAACGTTTTCCTCCATCAAAAAACTTTATATGGGAGATTGGGGAAAACAAATTCAATATTTCAGTTTTATGGTGGATTAAATCATCAAGTTCAATGGGGTGGAAATCGTAAAATTCATGAAGGTCGAGGTTTCGATATATTCCCATCAAGCTTGAATGCATATTTTTATGTAATAACTTTACTTAAAGATAGAACAGTAATTAAAATAGATGAAAATACCTCCTGGGATGATGCAAATAATCAATATGGAAACCATTTAGGTTCAATAGATGCCGCACTTAAAATCCAAGGTAAATTAGGAACGATTTTAATTTACAAGCAAACTGCATATGAAACAGGCAGAATCTTTAAATTAATAACCGCTGACGATGGGCTTAGCGGCATTTCTGTAAAACTCAAAAGAAAAGCAATAATTCAAGGGTTGACTTTCGAGTATTTATATACTGCAAATCAGGGGCGCTATATTTCTGGTTTAGCGACATTTTTGGGGATAACTAAAGATCCACATAAAAGAGAAAGAGAAAACTATTTTAATAATGGCGCCAGGGGTGAAGGTTGGCAATATTTTGGAAAGGGGATTGGCACTCCTATGATTATCATTAATAAAGAAAGTACATTAAATAATGGCTATCCATTTAATTTAAACGCCGTACAATCATTTTTTATGGGGGCTAATGGAAATATTAATAATTACTTCTGGCAATTAAGAATTTCTCAGTCTTACCATACAACTCCTTTAGATGAGTGGGCTCCGATTCCAGATTTATCATTTTATACTAAACAACTTTCTACAGGTTTCCAACTTGAGAAAAACTATTCAAAAAAATTATTGATGACATCATTTATTGGAATGGATTCAGGCCAAAGAATCAAAAAAACATTTGGTGTTAGATTGGGGGTAAAATATACCATAAATTAAATTATTGAATTGGGAGCCCATTCGAAATTATCTTTAGCTAAAGAATCATCAAAAGTTAAATCTGAATTAATTTTCTTCAACTTATAAGAATTAAGTGGGAAAGATGGTCCTATTATGTCACCAATTTTAGACAATATTTTAGCGATTAATAATGGCATATTAGGTATACATTGTCTGCCATTCTGCTTCCCAATGAAGTGGCTCAACTCATGAAAACTAGGATGGTGCCCATCGGTCAAATTATAAATACCCCCAACTTCAGAGGCTGGCAGAATAAAGCGAGCAACATCCTCAGCAAGTACCATACTCTTCCTCGATTTTCCCCCATCAATATTAAAATAATAGCCTTTATTGATTGCTAGTATCATATCTTTTAGGTTCCCGGGGGGGTTGATTCCATAGATTAAAGGTAATCGCAGAATTGTAGACTTAACTTTATTTCGTTTGCACCATTCTACAATCTCGATTTCAGATTGAATTTTACTTTGGCCGTATGGATCTTGAGCTAATAGAGGGGTTTTCTCATTCAATAGGATGCCATTAGTCATACCATAAACTGACACAGAACTAATAAACACAAATCTTGAAGGTAATTGATATTCCAAAGCCTTTAATAAATTCCTTGTCCCTCCAACATTTACATCCCAAAAATCCTGAACATCCTCTATGGACTTTGGCACATAGTGAGCTTTACCAGCAGCATGGATAACACAATCAAATGACTGATTTAAATTAAAAGGAAATCGAAGATCAATTTCTTGTGTTACATTCTGTTTTCTACCTATAGTATAAATATCACTAGAATTCCTATGCATATTAAGAATTACCTGTCCCAAAAAACCGGATGATCCTGTAAGTAAGATTTTCAAAAGTATTGTAAAAAACGTTTGACTAATTTTAAAGGGTAAAAATACCAAGGAAATCTCAAGCCATTCTTCGACCAAGCCTTATAAATATCTATATTGCCTATTAAAATATTATTAAAACTCTTATTGGTGGCGCCGCCTAAACGCATTTTAACAAAAACTTCCGAAACATATAGACTTTTAAATAAATTACTTTTAAATATTCTAATTAAAAACTCATAATCTGCAGCTAATTTAAAATTCAAATCAAATAAGCCCATTTTTTCATATACACTTTTTCGTAAAAATACACTTGGATGAGGTGGCACATTCGCATGCTCAAAAAATCTTTGAAAATATGGTTTTGAAACCCATTTTCGAACAATTTTACTTATATCATTTTGTTTTACATAAACCAAATCTCCATAGACAATATCGATTTCGGGATTTGAAATAAATATTTCAGAAATATTCTTTAAGACATACTCATTAGAATAAACATCATCTGAATTTAGAATTCCAATGACATCTCCTTTAGCTAAAGTAATTCCTTTGTTCATTGCATCATAAATACCCTGATCTTTTTCAGATTTTAAAACATTAATATAATCGCCATATTTATTTATAATATCTAATGTTCCGTCTGTGGATAAACCGTCAATAATTATATATTGAACCTTTGCAAAAGGGAATTGCCCAATTACGCTATTAATAGAATCTTCTATCGTCTTACAATTATTAAATACAACAGTAATAATAGTAATTATCATAAATAAAATTTAATCTCCTAAAAAAATTTCACGCAAAATCTCTCTATGAAATTTTTGAGAAAATTTTTGATAAAATAATCTCATTGGTTTGGCTCCAAAATTTTCATTTTTCTCATCCATAAATTTCGTAAAGGCCGAAACCAAAGATTCAATATTTCTAGGTTCACAATAAAGTTCATAATTTGATCCTAGAACATCCTCAACAAATCCAACTTTTGTTATAATTATAGGCTTACCGACATAAATACTCTCAAGCAATATTAAAGGCAGCCCTTCATTATATGACGGCAGAGCAACTAAGTCAGAATTATAAATTTTATTAAACTTATCTAGGCCTGAAATAGGGCCATTTAAACTTATATTTGAATCGAATAAAACTAAATCCTGCAATTTGTTGATTATAGATGATGAAGTATAATTTCCATACAATTCCAATCTAAATTTCAACTCATATTTTTTATTTAATTTTATAATAGCTTCTATTAATTCAATTACTCCTTTTTCTAAAATATAATTACCAATATAAACAACTCTTATTTGTCCTAATTTAGGATTATCCTCAGATTTCAATTCTCCTAAGTCAAATTCTTCCTCAATGGTATTATATAGAATATACAATTTACTCTGTTTCAAATTAACTAATTTCTGCTTCTGAATTTGAGACAATACGATAAATTTATCGACCAAAATATCTAATAAAATAAATAGGTAACGATTAGTGTAGCTTTTATAAAACTCATCAAAGTCACTCCTATGAAAATGTAAAATTACCTTACCAAAGGGGTTGAAAATCTTATAAATACTAACTGAAATAAGATTCTTAACAATGCCAAAAGTCGACAAATATATTACTCCATAAAAATATTGAAATTTGTACTTTATACTAACTTTTAACAATAATACCATTCTATGAAAAAAGCTATAAAGTTTTTCAAATGCAAAGTTATTTAAATAGAGTAAGTCAGAGAATTCCTCAACAACGTAAATTTGAAAAATGTCAGATAATTGCTCTAAATTTATCGAATTCGATATACTTGCACCATGAATTGTCTTTGGAGGTAATTCCCCGAAAAACAGCAATTTTTTTTTTATCATTAAGATTTTCTTTTCCTTGGAATTAACTTCTCAAATACAAAAAATAATGCCACTACAAAAAAACAGAATTTAACTATTAATACAGGGTTATATGCTATCCATCTGGGAAATGAAACTAAGATTGAAAAAACATATATATAAGTATATTTATTCCTTTTGTAATAATTAATTATACTTCCAATAACTAATCCAATAATAATTGGACCTAAATAACCAAGCCAAAAATAAAAATACCCACCAATTAACCCCCCTCCTCCAGACTGATATAACTCTTGCTTAAATGTTGCTAAATTAGATGTAGGCCCTAATAAATTACTAATAAAAAAAGGTGCTATTATAAAATTTAGAAAACTAATTGCCCTAAATTTCCAATCAAATTGATCTAAGCTTGAAATCCCTATCATTCTAGATGTCGATTGGACTACATCTCCTTGAAAAGAAGATTCAATATCATTATCATTACTAAATGGATCAAATAATTGATAATATTCATCTGATAATACTAGCATAGGATTAGCTCTAATATTACTAAGCAAAATGTTTAAATAAATTAGACCAAAGAGTATGAATAATAATCTTTTTGAGTTAGTCATGATTCGTGAATTAAAAAAATCAGAATATAAGACAACTAGACTAATTTGAACAACCTCAATTCTCCCACCGAACAACAATGTCTTAATTATATATAAAATAAAAAGACCCCAATAAAAAACTCGAAATAATTTAGATTTAGGCAAATAGAGCCTCAATAGAATAAAAAATATGATAAAATATTCATATATGGGAGACTTGGAAACATCGCTATTATTAGAATATGACCCACTTATAAATATATTATCCCCTTTCAAACTAAACAATAATATAATTGAACAAATTAAAATTAGAATTATGGAAATTAACCTACTTGGTCTTGTTAAAGAATTAATAGTAGAGAAAGTCAAATTTGAAGATATTGTATTAAACAAGGAAAAAACAAAAAGGAAATGAACCAAACAGGCCTTTATTAAAGACTTTTTATTTAAAAAATCGGGCCAAAATGAAATTTGCTTTTCCGTAAATGAAAAATTAAGAAATGGAATGGTGAAAATTAGAATAAAAAAAAATAATATAAATATTGGAGTTGATTTACTAAATTTTATTAACGACATAAAATTTAATAACAACAGGGTAATTGACAAAAACTTTATATTGTCAATTAAAAAAGAAGAAATAGCAAAAAAAAACAAAAATATGCCAAGAATAGCATACACAAGTTGAGTCCTTAGTTGCCCGTTTAATTTAAAACGATTTGACTCCATTCTGGTATAAATGCAATAATAAAATATAAATAGATTTAATTTTGATCAACCAAGCCCCCTTTAGAATTGAAAACTTTAGTAGAGATATTTTATTTTCGACATTAGTTATTTCTTCTTTCGCATTCATATAGGATATTAAGGCTTTATTTTTTTCTACCAGATTTCGGTTGATTTTATTATAATACCTATTGAATAAAATTTCAGTTTTTTTAATTTGATTAACTTGGTTAACATAGAATACAGAATCACTGCTTTGATAAATTCCTAATACCTGATTAACTTTTTTGAATTTAAACCCATTAAAAGAAAGGTTTAAAAGCAGTTCAAAATCCTCTACACCAATCAATTCTTTTGATTCATTAATCATCCCAACGAAATCAATAGCTTTTTTGCTTATAACTATAGATGAATTAACAATTCTGTTGCCATTAGAAAACAAAGTCACAAAATCCGAACAAAAAAATTGTCTAGAATATTTGCCAACAATATTTTTATTATGCGAGAAAAGATGAAAATAAACATCAAATTTAGGGTCTAAATTTTTACTAATTTCCAATAATTTGTTTGGCATCCAAAGGTCATCCGAATCAAGAAAACAAATGAAATCTCCAGAGGAATTATTTATACAAACATTTCTTGGTTTAGCGGGGCCACCCCAATTATCTTGATAAAAATATTTTAAATTTAATTTCGATTCATATTTATCTATAATGACTTTAGTGTTGTCTGTAGACCCATCATCACAGATTAAAACTTCAAAGTTTTTGTAATATTGAAGACACAAAGAACTAAGTAATTTGTCGAGATAACTAGCTCTATTGAAAGTTGGAATAACAACACTAAATTTAACTGAGTCAAATCCCATTTCAGACTAAGTCAACAAAAGTAGTAACCTCCTTTAAATTTGAATCCAATTTATCAAAAGCAGATTTTGGAAATAAAAATTTACTAGTTTCTTCAAACCCTTCAAAATGGCAAGTATAATCAATTGTTAACATAGTTCGATCCATTTTAGTGGGCTTTATACCTCTATGAAATGCATTTGTATCTGCAATAATTAGATCCCCTTTTTTTGCCGTCAAATAAATAATATTCTCTAAACCATAAATATTATGAATATCATCTTTACCCCAACGATACTTAGTATTCCAACCTTGAAATTTTTTCCTGTGACTACCTTTAACATAACAAAAGGGGCCACCATTCAAATCAACATCATTAAGGTATATAAAACATTTTAAAAATTTAGGTGAATTAGGGTCAACATGAAATAACTGAGTTGTAGTTTCCAAAACATTATTAACAAAAGATTTTCGCAAATTACAAGTTCCCAAAGCAGATTTACAATTCAAATATGCCGAAGTAATGTCGATTATCCGACTATCGAGTGCAATTGGAATAATCTCAGGGACATTAACAAATGGTTGCTCTATTGCTGCAAATGGAACATTTTCTCTAAACTCAGATTGAATTGAATTTAAATTAATTAATTGAAATCCAGCATCTAATTTATCTTCTACAATTGAATACAAATTGTCAACACTTTCACCTCCAAGGAAGTCTTTATAAATATAAAAACCATCTTGTTCTATTATTTTAGCAATTTCTAAAGCTTTTTTACTAGGTTTAAAATGAAATGAATCTTGTCTTAATTTTAAAGCAGAATTATAATTTTCCAAGGTCTTTTTGCCCCCATAAACCGATTTAGGGTTAGGATATGAAAACCAAACATTTTTATTTATTGGATTTAAAACCTTAAAAATGAATAATTTAATTTTATTTAGCATAATTTTTTCTTTAAATAATTGCCAAATTTTACTTCAACAAAAACATGAATTATATAAGAGGATAATATTAGCAATAGCACTGTAAATAAAATTGAACCAAATTTTGAAAATATGACACTTAAATTTTTAATTAAAATTAGCCCTATAACTTGGTGTAGTAAATATAAGGGGTATGAAATTTTACCTAAAAAAGAAAAAAATGATATTAAAAGGTTTCTTTCTACAACATTATAACTGACTAGTAAAAACCAAGGGATCGATATTATTACAATAAATATTTGGATTAATGAAAATGGCTGGGAATATGGAGAGATTTTAAAATAAAAGGACGACCAATAAACAAACATTGTAATTAAAACAAAAAACCAATCTTGTAATTTTGACATATTATTTAAACAAATTCCCAAAATAAAAAATGGGAGATACTCAACAAAATCATAAAAGATACCAGGTAATTTTATTGATTTCGAATAAAATATTTAAAAACAAGCCAAAACAAATATTGTAAAAAGAAGAAGTATTGTGACTAAATTTTTTTTTGAAAAGAAAAAATAAATTAAACTTAATAAATAATAGAATTTAAATTCAACAACTAATGACCAATATGACCCATCAATAAATTTATAATCTTCAACTAACGGAATAAAAAAGTTTATTACTTTCTTTAATATGTTAAAATTGGGTAAAAAAATAATTGTCTTGTAATAATCATTAAAAGATTCTATAAGACTCTCTTGATGAAATAAAACTTTTATTATGGACGTTAGAAATCCACAAACTATTAATGTTGGCATCAATCTGAGAAACCTTTTTCGAATAAAATCAAAAAATGAAACAGAGGCCATTAGACTATATTTCATACAAAATCCACTAATTACAAAAAAAATTGTAACTCCATAAAGTCCGACATTAGCAAAAAAACTATTTAAATTAAAATGAAAGAATATTACAGATAAAACACAAATACCTCTTGTTGTATCTATCAGAACATTTCTAGACCCCATATACTAAGCGACTAATACAATTCTTTAGAGTCAAGGCCAATTTTATAATAAAAGGTTTTTTTTGCAAATTAACTCCCATAAATATTCCACTAGAAAGTGTATCAGGTTGATAATATTTGAATGGCTCCCCGTGCGTTGCCCACCAATATGCATATTTATATAAATTATCGTTTATAATAGGATTTATACTATTTTCTAACAATTGATTTAACTCTGATATAGAATTTGCAGGATAAGTAAGACCAAGACTATCATAAGGAGATGGGCCTAATAAAATAGAGGGCTTTTTTAAATAAACTGCTTCAATGCCAATTTTGGAGCCAGATGAAATCACAACCTCTGACATTTCAACTAAAGCATAAGAATCAATTTTAGATTTTGGTAAAATAATTTCAATATTAGAGGAAAATTTAGATAGTGATTGCCACTTTAAATTTTCTAAATGACTTTTTTTTGCCATATGAGGATGCAGTCTTATAATTAAATGTAAATTAGAAATTGAATCTACAACTTTAATCAAGTTTATAACAGCATCATACTGATCTTTCCAGCCTTTCCATTTAAATAGATCACCAATCGCAGCATATTCATCATCTGAAGAATGAAAGTATGTGATAATTTTTTTCCCATATTTTAAAGAAGGCACAAGATTTTTTTCCTGCATTTTTGAATATGAGTACCAATCAGTATCAATACCTTTTCTCCGATCTTCAAACCATTTTAATGCAATTTGTTTAGCTTGATTTTTATCTTCAATATTCTCCCAACTTTCTAGCATTTCCTTTTGTATCATATTCTTATTGTGAGGCATAAAAGGTCTTCTGTAAAACAACTTTTTATTTGCTCCTCTTTCATGAATAAGAAAACTTATTTTTAATGATTCACAAGCCCTCATAATTGCCTTTTGATTACAAAATCTACCATTAAAAATATACACTAAGTTTATTTCCTCAGAAGATAATATATCTAATGCATTTTCATAAACTTGGATGCTACTTTTAAGCATTTTAACAATCAAAGAATAGTTATTTTTAATACTTGGATTACTATCTTTTTTCATAGAAATTAAAGATGAGGCTACTGATAATCCTAGATCAAAATTTTTGAATCTAATCTCTTTAAGTTCTTCTAAAGTAGAAAATTTGAAATCAATTAATTCAGATTTTTTAAATTTATAATCTGAATTGTAGGTAAAATTTGGAGACGAAATTAATTTTGAAGCCTTCTCCTCTGGCAACATTTTTTTGGGGAAAATCATTGAAAATTTTGAAGGGAATATACCCTCCTTATAAATCAACTCATGTCCTAAAAAAAAATATTTAACCCTATCTCCTTGATTTAAATGAATTAGAGACAATTCAAATGATGTTTCTAAGTGAGGAGTAAGATTACAAAGCTCCAAAAAATAAATATTCCTCATTTACCAAACACATTTAAATATGAGCCTTCAAGTTTTTCTAATCCTAACCATGAGCCTTCACCAAGATTCTTATGCCCTTGCCAGATTTCAGGAATAAATGATGCGTTAACATCATTATCTTTAATTGAGGTCCAAAACTCTGTCCAATCAATTTCCCCTTCGCCTATCTGTAAACCTTCACCTCCAACCCCTTTTGAGTCTGCCAAATGCATATGTGCAATAAATGGAGCTACGTTTTTAATAAATTCTTTCAAGCTTTTATTAACTAAATTACAATAAAGTTTAGTGTGAGAAACGTCAAAACAAATTCTAATCTTATTTCTTGAACAGAAATTAACTATTTCTAAATCATCTAAAAACAAATTATGATATTGTTGCCCACCAAAATGCCAAGGATATGGTGGCATAGTTTGTGGAATGACTTCAGTATTTTTAAAATCTAATTCAGAAAAACTTTTTTCTAGAAGTTTGTATAAATTATCCTTTTCCGATTTTTCTAAAAAGCCATTTTTTGAAAATCCTCCAACATTTAGAACAATACAAGGCTTTTCAGTTGAAAAATTTGACGCTAAAGAATTTGTAAGATCAATAACTCGCTGGATTTCAAAAACTGATCTTTTTCTATACGATTCATCTAAAGAGCACAAATTGACAACATGATCGCCAAAAAAAAGTTCTGGCGCATGTACAACAAGTTTATATTGATATTTTTCTTTAATATAATCATTATAATTAAGATCGAGATCCTTGTAGCTCAAATGAACTTCTATAAGTTTAATATTTGAAAGGTCTTTTAAAGTATTAAAATCATGATATCGTACGGGAATACCCCATTCAAAATTAAAATTGTAGTTTCTAGGTTTGACACCACCAATGCTTACGTCTGAATCAAAAAAACAATCACCTGCATTTTTCTTGTTTTGCAATTCCCTACCAATTATTTCCTTAAGACGATAAGGTGCAATACCTTGACCAGGACCCTTAACTTCAATCATCTCTTCAGTTAAAATGTCCCCTTGTTTTAAATCAAATTTTGCAACTAAACTTTTAGATAAAGTTTCTCTATTCATTAATTCCCCCTGAGATATTACCCTTTGACTAGATGTTCCTAAGGACAATTCAACTTGTCTAATTCCTTCAGTCATTTTTTTGAATTCTTCAGGTAATAAACTTACCTTATGATCATTCCCCTCCATCGATCTATCAATTGTAAAGTGCTTTTCAATCACTTTTGCTCCTAGAGCTACTGCAGCAATTGATATAAAAATATCTCGCTCATGTCCAGAATAACCTACGGGAGATTTACATAATTCTGAAAGTCTTTTTAAATAATTTAGATTAATATCTGAATAAGGTGCAGGATATGTTGAATTACAATGTAATAAAATATATTGAGCAGCTAATTTATTTAGATAACTTATCCCATTAATAATTTCAGCCTCAGTCATCATGCCTGTAGAACAAATTATTGGTTTACCAGTTTTTGCTACTGCTTCTATTAATTCATGATTGATAAAATCTGCAGATGATATTTTATACCCAGAAATGCCATATTTCTCTAATTTATTCAAGCTGATTTTATCCCAAGCAGTACATAATGGGATAATACCTTTTTGTCTACAATAATCAAAAACCTCAAACATTTCATCATCTTTTAGTTGAAACCTATCTAGAAGATCAATTGTATATTGAGTTCCTAAGTCCATGGAGGAAGTATTATTCAAATAACTATCTGAATACAAACTTTTCATGTCTCGCATTTGAAATTTTGCACAATCTGCACCACTTTCCAAAGCTAAATCAACCAATTTTTTTGCAAGATTTAAATCCCCATTATGATTATTCCCAATTTCAGCAATAATAAATGTTGGAGAATCATTTGAAATAGTCTTCGATTCAAAACTAATTTCATTAGCTTTTGGGAAAGCAATAGCCACTAATATATTATTATCGTCAATTAATGGAATTGATATAATTTTATCTGAAAATAAAGAATTAATTTTTTTATTCGAATCAGAATAATTAGCAAATAAAAATTGAGTATTCATTAATTGAGAAATAGGCTTTGTAAGATCTATTTCTTTACTGTTTGTTAACCATCTTCTAACATCACCGTCAGTAACTATACCCAGTAAATACCCATTTTCTCTAACAACAAAACAAATTCTTGATTTATTTTCATTTATTTTTCTTAGTGCTGTACTTATTGAATCATCATTAAATACCAAATACTTCGTAAAAAAATTTTCGATAACCATATTTATAAACCCTTTAATTTATTTTCTAAAATAACCCAATCAGAAGGTTCGTCAATTTCAATGAAAGAACTTTCATCCATTTCAAATACTCCTATTTTCCCACCTAACCTACATTTAAACTTGGTTAATATATCTTTCTTTGTAATATAGAAGGCCCCATTTTCAACATATGAACCATTAAAATCCTGCCTTCTTGGCCTTTCGGAAGGATTATAATTTAGAGGTCTAAAATTGCAATCCCAATAAAATCTAAATGATTTGACTGCACTTAACATAGAATCAAAATCACTATTCCTAAATTGCACAACAGCAGAATCCAAATCATTCTCTTTTAATAATGGAGACGTTGCTTGAATAGTAATTAAAGTGTCAAATTCCACGAGTTCTGCAAAATGCAACATAACAGATTCTGTTGAGGATTCATCGGTTGCAAATTCAGGTGGTCTATCAATGAATTTAATACCTAAATTTAAGTTTTCTAAAGTCTGCTTTATTATTAATGAATCTGTTGATATATAAACCTCATCGATAAACTTAGATTTTATTGCAGCTTCTATTACCCATTGAGACAAAGGCTTACCATTTAAAATTTTAATATTCTTATTAGGTATACTTTTAGATCCACCCCGTAAAGGAATCAATGCGACTGTTTTACTACCCATGTTTTGAGATTTTAAAAACATTATCAGAAAAACGCTTAATTTGAATCTCCGATGAATCATTTCCAAACAATTCAGATATACTCGTCAGTAGTTCTGAAGTAGATTTAAAATCCAATACTTTTTCGGACGATAGAAACGCAAAGTATTTATTATTTAAGTAAAGATTATTAAACCATTTGTTACTTTTTGAAATATTAAAAATGTAAATAATAAACAATTGAAATTTATCATTAAATGACAATTTGTCTGCCTTATAAAATTTTCTATTTGAAAAAGAACTCCCTTCTGAAATACCAAGTACTAACAAAACAAGTCCTCTACAGCGCTCTTTAAGAGAATAATGTATCGATTTACGTAAATATTTTGCAATTATCTTCCTATTTAAATGATCTTTCCTCTCAATCAAATTTAAAATTGAATTACTTACTCTTTTATGTGCCATCCCATCAAATTTATAAAACCAATCAGTTTCGATATTCCTTAGGTTAGATAAAATTTCTTTGTCGTTTACTACCTCATTTTGTAAAATCGAATGAATTAACTTTGTTAATTCATTGAAATTATCAACTTTCAAACTAACACTTTCTGGGAGTGGTTGCTCTGAATGCATTTCTACCCATCGAACAGAAATTGCAGGCTTTCCCATCAATTGAGCTTCAAGAGCAGTAGAACAACCACGATGAATGATACATTTAGACGTAAGAATTTGATTAATGACTGGTCCTTCTTTACTTATAAAAACATTTGAAAAATTAGTCAACTTACTTTGATATTGAATTTCACATTCAAACGGATGAGGCCGAATTAGAAAATTTAAATCCGGGAAAAAAATGGAGAGCTTCTTGGTTAAATCAATAAACTCATTCAAGGCTTTCTCTTGATACATGATCATTTGTTCTACTTGACTAATTGGGAATTTAAGAACATTGACCAAAAACAATTTCTCTTGTTCTTTAGTTTGAAATTTTGGATTAGCAATGGGAAAATTGCAATTAATCAAAATTATTGGATTTTCATTGTTAAAAAATATTTTTAACGGCCGATGAAATTTGAGAAAATCTTGAGAATAAAAATCGAATCGAGGTGATCCTGAAACAACGATTTGTTGATCACTAAAAATGGATGATTCTATTAGATATTTAGCAAGTTTACTTCCCCATGAAAAATAAACCTGAATTTTACTTAAAATATTTTTATCATCAATAATTAAATTTTTATATACCTGTAAATTTGGCAAAACACCTCCTTCTGTATCCAATAACCCAATTTTTATGTTAGCATTTAAAAATCTTTCAATAAATTTTTTATTATTATTTCTAATATAATTAACTAATATAAAATCTGGACTTATTTGCCAAATATCTCTAGCATTGTTTAAATAAATTTCATTCATTGAAATCAAAAACACATCAACGCCACCTAATACCAATGAATGCGCGACTAAGACCATCCCCTCCAAATCTCTAATTGGATTATCAACAATTAATACAACCTTACTTCGCATTTAAATTATTTTCGACTAACAATTTATATTTCATTTCCGCAATTTTCCAATCATCTAAATTATCAATATCCTGAACCTCCAAATTAGAAAGAACCATAGGAGTACTATTACTTAAATATAATTTTTTCTCACACTTAAATGACGCTACATCTAGAAAATAAAATTGACCAGCATCATGATAGTACTTCTCAAAATCCTGAGAACGGATATTGTAATTTTCTGGCCATTTCATTGATAATGTTTCATTTATAATGACCAAACTTCTTAAAATTGGGTAGGCAAATTCTGTAATCGGAACAACTCCTTTAATTTTTCCATTATTTGACGTAAGGATTTTCATCGCATCGATCAACCTTGAGGACGTAACAAATGGCGCAGTTGGATATAAGCAACAAAGTGTTTTAAAGTGTAAATTATTTCCTTCAAGTTCACTTAGTACTTCTAACAATACATCAGCGGTAGTTGCATAATCATTAGAATTTTTTTCAGATCGAAAAAAGGGAACGGAAGCTCCATATTTTATGGCTAAATCAGCTATAAATTCGCTATCAGTTGATACTACAACCTTATCAAATAATTCAGATTCAATTGCAGACCTAATTGAATATTTAATAATCGGCTCCCCAAGAAATGGCCTTACATTTTTATTAGGAATTCTTTTACTACCTGATCTAGCAGGAATTACAGCAATACTATTTAAGTCCAATTTAAATATCTTTCTTTAACAACGATATAATATATGAATCATAATAATTGCCATTATGAAAACAATTTTGTCTTAATCTTCCATCAATTTTGAAATTAAATTGATTTTGAAAAATTTCAATTTTTTTTGAATCAAACTCATATAATTCCATCCAAATTTTATTTAAATTCAAATAATTAAATCCATAATCAATTAATAAACTAATTGATTCCTTTGAGTACCCACCATTATCTATATATAAATTATCCAATCCAAGGTAAAATGAAAAATCTGCAGACCTATTAATCCAATTTATATAAAGTAAACCTCCAGCGCCAATCAGTTTATTATCTTCCAATCTTACAATTGAAAACATATAATCGTTTTGATTTTTATTTATACTGTCGAACCAATTAGATTGGTTGGAATCGTTTAATTCCCTGTGCTCCCTGAAATTCATTCTAAAATCAGGATTGTTTCTCCATTCTTTCAAATGAACCAGATCAGCCTGCTCTATTGATCTTAATCCAACTAGTGTCCCTTTAATCATAATTCAAAATTATTCCATTTAAAGTGCTCCCCTTTGGATATGTTATTTCTTAGCTTTTTACCTATGATCTTATCAAATTCAAATGGTTCTATGCCATCAGGTGGAATTGGTCTTAAAAACTCAAGATCTTCATACTGCAAAATATGACCAATTGTTAAATCATTTACAGCACGAATTGACCTTCTTTGCACAATCAAAGATTTTTCTTCATTTGGTTCAATCCTTTTATAACCATCTCCTAAAGCACTTAAAAGTTGATTTGAACGTTCTACCATCTCTAGCCATGATTTTGGATTCATTGCGAATTTATGATCCGGACCAACTCTAGAATTATCATCAGTAAAATGCTTTTCAATTACCCTTGCTCCCAGACAAATAGCCCCTAAAACAGAGACATCCCCTTCGGTATGATCAGATAAACCAACAATTACTTCAGGATATAATTCTTTAAATAGTTTTAAAACATTCAAATTTAGATAATTAAAATTTTCATTGCTTCCAGTATAATTAGTATTGCATTGCATTAAAACAACATTATTTGTGTGCTTTAATATAACCTCCATTGCACGCTTGACATCTTGAATTTGCGATGCTCCTGTAGCCAATATCACTGGCTTGCCTTTTTTTGATATATATTCTACTATCTCAATCCAAGTTATATCCCCAGAACCTATTTTATAAATATCTACAAAAGGATCCACAGAATCAACAGATTCAAAATCATAGGGACTGGTAAAATAATCTATACCAACTTCATCACATTTCAATTTAAGCTTCTCAGTCCAATCAAAACTGACACTAGCATCTTTATAGACTTCAAAAACACTTTTTTTCCAACTATTTTGATGAGACATTTTCTGCCCTAATCTCTCAAAACCAACATTGCTAACAATTTTTTCTGCTTGAAAATTTTGAAATTTAGCAGCACTGGCACCTGACTCTTTCGCAAGTTCTATTAATTTAAATGCTCTATCTAAAGATCCATCATGATTTGCGCCAATGTCCGCAATAAAATACAAAGGCCCATTTTCGGTTATTAATGACTTATTTAATTTTATTGAATTCATAATTATTAATTTCTAACTGATCTATGCCTTTATTGACTGTAAACTCCATGGAGAGAATATCTTTTAATAAACTTGGATTCAGATAAGTATCCATAGGTCTCTTCAATAACTGACTATTATTAAATTCTAAATAAGAAGATTCCCTAAGTAAAGAAGAATTTAAATTTATTCTTTTTAAAAGAAGCTTCAAAAATTGAAATTTAGAAATCTTATCCAATGAGCAAACATTTAAGAAACCATTATACTTCAATCTAATAATTTTTTCAATTACTTGGGAAAGTTGCTGTACACTAACCGGATTAAAAAATACATCATTGTAACCAACAATTGCAAAATCATTTTCCCATTCATTCAACGCCCATTCAACTAATGAAGATGCAGTTTTATTTATATGCAAGCCATAAATATTGGTTCTAATAATAGTGTAAGAACTAAATTTTTCACAAACAATATTCTCCGCTCTAAGCTTAGACCGAGAATAATTATTTAATGGATTTGGTATATCTGTTTCAGAATAATTGCTTTTGATTCCATCAAAAACTGAATCTGTTGAAATTTGAATAAAATGAACACCCGGGCACCTTTCTGCAATAGTGGATATAAAATCTGCATTTATAAAATTAGCTTCAAATAAATTATTTTCACAATAGACTAAATTTACGTTTGCAATACAATTAATTATAAAATCGAACTTCAATTCGGAAATTATATTATAAAAATTACTTTTTTTATCATACAAATCAAATTTCAAATTAAACTCGTAATTATTGTTTTGACGAGTATGCTTATAAATAACAAATTCTTTTTGGGTTACTAATAAATTAAAAAGGGCGTTACCGAGCATACCATTTGCCCCTAATATCAAAACTTTATACATTTCTATTAATTTATCTGTTGAAAATTAATATCAATATTTTCTTTAATTAACTTGATTAAGGACTCTTCCGTTTCAAATAAGTCATTTTCCCCACTGTTATATGAAAAATTTTGCTCAACTGGGACTGCTCCAAAAAATCCAATAAACTTATTCAAATCAAAGATTGGTTTCTGTGGTAATATTACATAATACTTGCCTAAATCAAATGTGGTAAATGAATCGCTTATAGAAATCATTTCTTCATGAATCTTTTCCCCAGGTCTAATTCCTACAATCAACTTCTTTGCCGACTTTGAAATAACATTAGCTAAATCAGTAATTCTATAGGAGGGTATTTTGGGGACGAAAATTTCACCGCCCCATGCATGATTTAAAGCATGTAATACCATTTCAACTCCTTCTTTCAAAGTAATATTAAATCGAGTCATTCTCTCATCTGTTATTGGGAGCACACCACTTGGAGCTTTTTCTAAAAAGAAGGGAACCACAGAACCATTCGATCCCAAAACATTTCCATACCTCACAACAGAAAAATTAATATCCTTCTTTCCTCTAATATTATTTGCCGCTATAAAAAGTTTATCAGAAGTTAACTTTGTTGCTCCGTATAAATTAATTGGAGAACACGCTTTATCTGTGGACAAAGCAACTACCTTAGAAACATTACTATCTAGAGATGCTTTAATTACATTTTCAGCTCCTCCTATATTTGTTTTAACACATTCATCTGGATTGTATTCGGCTATATGAACATGTTTCATTGCAGCCGCGTGAATTACATAATCGATACCAATTAATGCTCTTTTCAAACGATCTAAATCTCTAACATCCCCAATGAAATATCGTATAAATGGATATTCAATATCAGAATAAGTTTTAGCCATTTGATATTGCTTTTGCTCATCACGAGAATAAATAACTAAACGACTAACATCAGGCCATCGCTCAATAATTGTTTTTACTAATTCTTTCCCTAAAGAACCAGTGCCACCAGTAATTAATATTGATTTACCATTTAACATAAAAATTGATTTTAATAACTATTTTTAAATTTATTGATGTTATTGTCAATTGAGAGGGTTTGTCTTAAATTATAGAGGTTATTTTTAAATGTGCTTAACTCATTTCCAACTTTAGAATAATTATCAATTAAATAAGCCATTTTATCAGCAAATTCGTCAATGCTTTTACAATCGTATCCAATTTTAAAATCAGATTTATCATAATAACTTATACATTCATTGGACAAGTAAATTATAGGTTTTAAATACGACATAGCTTCAAAAATTGAGGCCGAACAACTTAATTTATATTTATCTTCATCATACAAAATTAAAAACATGTCAATATCATTAACTTGAAATTCCATTTCTTGCCGAGTTAATTTAACACCAGGACTACTACAAGTAATATTATCAAATTCCTCTAAACCGATATAATCCTTCCCAATAATTCGAATTTCATATTGATTATTGAATGTGCGAAGATTTAAAGCCTTAGCTAGCCGGATTAACATTTTATAGTCCCCTCTCCCAAACATAGCAAACTTAATAAAGTTATTTTTGTTGGGATTGGATATAAGGGGGCGAAAATTGGTTGGCATATCAAGAACATGAATATTTATCCGTGAAACATCTATTTGTTTCTGTAATTGAATTAAAATGTGATTGGAAAGTAAAATGAATTTAAATCTATCACTAGTAGTATTTTCTAAAAAACGTTTCAACGAGAATAATTTTTCAAATACAAAAAATGGTCTAAAAATATTTTTAATAGTAAAAATTAAAAAATCTAACCCATAAATATTTGTAACATTCAATATGACTTCTTTCTCCGAAATATCTTCTAAGAACCCATGCATTACTAAAGAAAATTCCAATTTACGTTTAACGTATATCCATTGGAAGAAATCTAATAAATAAAGCATCTGACTTGATACAGAGAAGAAAAAAATCTTATTTTGACCAATTTTATTTGCATATCTTATTACTTTGAAGAGTAATAAAAAGTGGGAAATAAAGGAAAGGAATTGATTTGAAGTATTAAAATTTATTTCCTTATAACTCACATCGATAAGCTTAATGTGATCGTTTTCAAGTATATTATCTAATGCTTTGATATGAGTTTTATGAGCAAATACCATAATCGGCTGACCCTCAAATGCCTTATTGTAAGCTGTTAAAAAACCACTATTAACTTTCTCATGACCAAATCCCTTTATTAAAGGTTCACAAAATATTATCATACTATGTCGTTAATCATAATGTGAGCAAGTTCCGAAATATTTGTTTGAGATTTCCATCCTAGGGAACAAATCAATTTGGGATCACTTTGTAAGTTTGAATACTCAGGCACAAAGCTTTTATCTAAAACGACAAAATCCTTGTAATCTAAATTTTTCATTTCAAAACAGATTTTTATCCAATCCAGAATACTATATGATATACCTGAACCAATCACAGTTTCAAAAACCTCATCCTGATTAACAAGAATCCAAATTGCTTTCATAAAGTCCCCAGCAAAATTGAACTCTTTCTTTACAGAATAATCCCCGATTTTTAATATATCTCCCTTAGTACAATTATTGACAAAACTTGTAATTTTTTTATTAACATGATTCACCGAACGCAATGCACTATCATGATTAAAAAAATAACCCACATATATTTTAAGTTTATATTTTTCTCTAAAGTAACGGGATAAATATACACAGTAATTTCTCTCAGCTGCGTAAGGACTGTTTGCTACAAACTCATTAATTTCTGAAATTGGCGAAGAATCATTTTTAAATTGTAAAGCGCTCCCTGAAATGAAGATTTTTGAATCAGTATTGAGCTCTCTAACAGCTTCAAAAATATTGATTGCTCCCAAGCCTATTGTTTTATGATTTTCATATAAACACTCATGAGATGTACTAGAAATTGCGGCAAAATTAAAAATAAAAGTTGGTTCATATTTCCCAACTAATTTGTAAACTAACTCTCTATCAGATACATCTCCAAGGTAATCGCCAACAGTCCTAGATACCCCAATTACTGAAATCCCATTCTCCTCTAAAATTCGTTTTAGATAAAATCCATCTTGGCCGCTAATTCCAAAAATTAAAGCAAGCATTATATAATTTCAATTTCAGGTAATGGAAATATAAACTTTCCTCCATTTTCAATATATTCTTGCTCTCGTTCCAATATCGCATTTTTAAAATGCCAAGGAAGTACTAAAAAATAATCCGGGTTCATTGCTTTTGCCTCCGCTTCAGAAATTATAGGAATTAATGTCCCAGGTGTAAAGCTACCAAATTTTTCTTCATTGACTTCTGCAATAAAAGGAATCTGCTCTTTAGTAAAGTTGCAAAATTGTAATAAAACATTACCTTTTGTTGAAGCACCATAACCAAAAACTTTTTTACCGTCAGCCACTAATGATTCGATTAATTCAACCAAATTATTTCTATGGTTAAAAATTCTTTCTTTGAAATCATTATAAGGTTTTAATGAATTTAATTCTAAGTTATCTTCTTGCTTCAACATCCAATTAATGATTGCATCATTCGCGACATAATTAGATCCTGCTTTTGCTGCTGTAATTGCAAAACTTCCTCCATTGATCGAGTTCATCTGGACATCAATTACCTTCATTGAATGTTTTTCTATTAATGACTTTATTACTCTGAAAGAATAAAATTCTAAATGTTCATGACAAATTGTATCATATGAATTAGTCCTCAACATAGATGGCATATAACTTTGCTCAAAATGCCAAACACCATTATCATCCAAACAATTATAAATATCTTTTACGAACTCATTCGGGTCTTCAAGATCATAAAACATAGCTATTGAAGTAATAACTTTTGCTTTTTTTGTTGGGAATAAATTTTTATATACTTTTTCATTAAAAAAATCAGGAATTAATGTAATGTTGTTAGTATAAAATTCTTTAAATTTTTCCCCTGTAGGATCAATTCCTACTTTTTGAAACTTCCCACTATAAGCTTTAAGTGATGTAGCGTCATTACTTCCAATATCGATCACAAGGTCATCATTTGATAAAGAAACTAAATTTTCTAGCATTTTAATTTTATTGGTTAAATGCCTTACCATAGATTTATTTAACCCCGATCTGTAACCGTAATTATCGCCATACATTTCATCTAAACTATATGAATGTTTCAACTGTAATAACCCGCATTCATGACACCACTCTAAATCCAAAGGGCCTTTCGTTATCTCTTCTTTTACACTTTTAGGAAATACCCCTGTAAGGAATTGATCTCCAAGAGATAAAACAGTTTCGAGTTCAGTACTTTCACAAATACGACATTTTTTTATTTGATTATACATAAAAACATTAATTAGTATTTTATTGAATTTATTATTAAGTGCATACAATTTATCACATTTCGGCAAATTGAATTTTGGGGGACAATTGTAACCAGGTTGTTAATTTATGTCTACCTTCAGAGCAAATTAACCATCTGTCATTATCGCTTAAATGTGCTATCTCAGGAAAAACTGATAAGTCTCTTGATTTAGTAGTTAATAATTGAACTTCAAAATATTGGCTTGCCCTCGTTTTAAGTTCATTATATTCCTCAAACCCATTAATATGCCAATCATGTATTTCGATTATTATTATTGAATCCTTAAGATTTTTTAAAACTACATCACTAAATAACGAAAATTCCCCTCCTTCAATGTCACATAAAATGACGCATTGTGATAATTCAATTCCTAAATCGATAATTTGATTATAAAAATCACTTTTCCCTTCTCCAAAAATTTCTAACCTATTTCTAACACCATTAATTTTGGCATTTGCATCTAAATTAATACGACTCTGCGGAGAAATCTCATAACATATGGTCTTTGTAAATAAATTAGAAACCAAACTACCAATTGCAAAATAACCATCAGCTGCCCCTATATCAATTAAAAATTTTTTATTTTTGCTAGCTAAAATTAGTGATTCCAATATTTCAAATTCATATAATCCTAATAACATTCCAGCTAAGTCAGCTTTACCCCAATTATATCCGGTTCCAAGTTTAAAGCCTTTAAACTTACCATATTTTACAGTCCCATTAAATTCTTTATTTAATTCATTTGATATTAGTAATCTTCTATTATATATATGATACCGATATGTAAATCGATATATAATATTATCCTTTATTAGTTTAAAGAGCTTAATTGGATTAATAAGTAAAGGAATTTTCATAAAAACATGAGTTTAGAGGCTATTTTATTCCAAAGCATTTCAAATGCTTTTTTGAAATGAGCAATTATCTCTTTTTTCGAAAATAGATAAATTGAATCATCTTCATAATTTACAACGCCGTAATTTCTTGAATAATTTGAATTAATATTATATCCAAGAAAGCCTCTTGCCAAATCACTTATTGTTACACCTTTATTGATATACTCTATGTGATGTGATTTTTGGTGAAAAAATTTAATTAAAGGTTCTTTAATTTCAATGTGAATAGTTTTATCCTTTTGAAGCCACATATTATACCATGAAAACTCATATGGCGAAATCTTCAACAAATCTGAATAATTATAGTTATTGGGCATCATGAAATTTCTATTCAAAGATTCTAATACTTTACAAGAAAAAATAGCAAAAGAGTGGCAAGTTAAAATCCTGCTATCCTCATAGCCAATGGCGTGCTGTATATTTCTAATCAATCTTTTTCTTTCCTCCCAATATTGGTTATAATAAATTGGATCTACTTGAAGTTCGTTATCCTCCACTAAAATCGAAAAAGGAGTATCAGAATCAAACATAAAATCAGTTAAATAAAATTCCCTAATAAATACTCCATCGGAGTCCATTACAAAATAATTTTCACATAATTCTAATTCCCAAAATGCCAATTTTATAATTTGTTGATTTATATAACCAGGTCTTATATTTCTAATTGAATTATCCTTAATTAAATTACTTGTCACTGATTCTTCGGTGAGAATTTTAATCCCATATTCTAAGAAAAATTCGAACATTGAAAATTCCCCCTCTGGAATAATTAAATATAGAGGTATTTTGTCATGATTATATTTAGAATATGATTCCAATAGCCTTTCAACATACTTGATATCACCTGAATATGATTTTACGAGTATTACTAGTTTTTGCATTGAAATTATACTTTTAACTTATTTATAAAAATTAGAATAATACAACTATTCAATGGTCCAATTATTTTCTAAATAAAAATGACCAGAAACTGAAGAAGTGGGAATTAATCTAGGTGGGGATATTACTTCAATAACTTCAAAAGAAAGAATATCTAAATTGTGATACACAAAGGTTACAAAAGGTAAATCTATCGCAAACCCCAAAACATACTTTCCAGAGCATAAATTAAAACTACTAATGTTACAATAAACTTTATTAATCCCCTTGTTTAATGAAAAATCTATATTATTTGTGGTTTTGGAATTAGATGCAAAAACCATTCCATTCGTATCATCATTTGAAATCATTATTTGTATACCAATTTTACTTACTTTTTGATCTGCATAAATTTCAATAGCAATTTCAACAGGTTTGAAAGGTTCAACAACTCCATTCAAAGATTTATTAATTGTAATATTGTTAATAAGTAATCCTAAATCATCAATTCGAAAAGGGTTAAAAATATTTTCAATTGTACTTCTACTATTATACATCTCAATAACATCATTGATTCCACCAATAGCTTTCATTCCTCCTTTTTCTAATAATATTCCTCTACTACAGATCTGTTTTGTTGCTAACATATTATGACTTACAAACAAAATAGTTCTACCCTCAGAATTACTAACAGAATTCATTTTTCCTAAACATTTTTTCTGAAATTCTGCATCCCCTACGGCTAATACCTCATCAACAATCATAATTTCAGATTCTAAATGTGCCGCAATCGCAAAAGCTAATCTAACGTACATGCCACTACTGTACCTTTTTACTGGAGTATCTAAAAATTTCTCAACTTCACTAAAATCAACAATTTCATCAAATTTTCTTTTAACTTCACTTCTAGACATCCCCAAAATTGCGCCATTCAAGTAAATATTTTCTCTACCTGTAAGCTCAGGATGAAAACCTGTTCCAACCTCTAAAAGACTTGCCATTCTTCCATTTATTGTAATTTTCCCACGAGTTGGTTCAGTAATTCGTGATAAAACCTTTAATAAGGTACTCTTCCCTGCACCATTTCTACCAATAATACCAATAGATTCCCCTTTATGTATTTCAAAATTAATATCATCTAAAGCCCAAAAATCTTCACTTGATTCCTCCTCTAATTTGCCAAAAAAATTAGTCGGCTTTTTAAAAAAATTATAAGCTGATTTAGTTATTTCGTCCCTCATTGAGGTATAACTTTCCCTATTGTTTTTTAAACGATATTTTTTTGACAGACTTTCTACGATTATACTGTTATTATTCATGTTAATTAAATTATATCAGCAAAAGATTTCTCCAACTTTCTGAAAGTCAAAATTGAATACCAAACCATAAAAATTGTCACTGATAATGAGAGTAAAAAATAATTGTTAAAAGGATTCGCCACTGATGTGCCAATTATACACCATCTAAATCCGTCTATCATACTTACTATAGGATTTAAATAATAAAATAAAATATATTTTTCAGGAATTATGTTACTGCTAAATCCAACAGGTGAAATATAAAGCCCTAATTGAACTATAAATGGAACAACATATCTAAAATCTCTATATTTCACATTTAAAGCAGCCAAATAAAGACCAAAGCCAAATGATTGCAGAAATACAATAAAAATAAATATTGGTAAAAATATAATGTGCCAGCTTAGGGAAAAATGATAATACCACATCAATAAGCCCATTATAATAAATGAAATCAAAAAGTCAATTAAACTAGTAATTACAGAACTTGCTGGCACTATTAATCTAGGGAAATATACTTTAGTTAATAAATTTGAATTACTTATTAAGCTTTCACTAGCTGTTGAAAAAGCATTTGAAAAAAATTGCCAAGGTAATAAAGCTGCAAAGACCATAATAGAATAAGGGGCACTTCCTTCACTCTTCATACCTGCAATTTTTTCAAAAACTAATGTAAAAATGACCATAGTAAGAAATGGTCTTAAAATCACCCAGAGTATACCTAAAGTAGTTTGCTTGTACCTTACTTTAACATCTCGCCAACTAAGAATAATGAAAAGTTCCCTAAATACCCAAAGATCCTTTATATAATTTTTACTTGTTCTTCCAGGTTCTATTATAACTAATTGATTATCCTTCATCATATTTTATTAATTTTCATGCTTTCCAAAAATTTGTATTTGAATTAATGCTTTAGATTATGAATTCTATTTAAAGCTTAGAAACAAAGATTTAATGATTTAGTATTTTTGGGAATAAGATTTTGCCAAATGAACCATAAAATTCAAGTTTATTCCATTAAACTTAAATAGCCTTCTGTATCTTCTAACAAACTCACATGAAACTCATCCTTACCAAACACCCCTACTCTTACCTTTTTTTTTATCAATGGTTCCACTTTTTCAATTAACTGATATAAATAATTTCTATCTACGTTACCCACAACCACTAAATCCACAAAAGGCGAATTCTTGCCTTCTGCAAGTTCTCCAGTTAAATATACCTGATCTACATTACCCAATTTCTTAATGATTTGATCCACAATTTGATCTAAACCTGCAAACTGCATGATAACCCCGCGCAGATTTTGGAACATTGGATGCTTCTGATTAACAATATAATACTTCACTTTTGAATTTTTGTCTTCCTCTTGTACTTGAATCAAACGCATTTCTTGTAGTTTGTTAAGTTCCAAACGAACAGTATTACTACTCACACCTAAATCCCGTTCTAGTCCACGCAAATAAACCTTACTTGCTGGATTCAATATAAGTTTGGTTAACAATGCTACCCGAATCTTTCCTGAAAATAAGCTATCTAATACCAAAGAGAAAATGCTTTAACGGCTTCGCCACCTTGAATTCCATTGAATTCAAAGCAACTGATACAATAATGAGTAGCAATTTAAGAATTTTTAGTATCGTATTTCAACTTATAGACGCGTTTCTTATTCAACGGTTCAGTAAAATAACCAATTAATGCATAATAGGGCTAAATCACCATTAGACACATGTTTGAAATCACTTTGTGCCTTTAGTAATAAAATTCCAATTCCGTAAATTGAGTAAAATAATTTTCCTTGAAATTTGAAGACTTTAATCTTAAATCGAAATTATCCAACTTAAAGCTTGACATGCTGCATTTTACGGCATATAAAGACAAAACACATTACGTTAATTGTTCTGTATCTATATTTTCTTATTTTTACTTCCATGATTCTTCGCACAGAAAATTTAGTCAAGAAATACGGGCAGCGATTGGTGAATGACCATATCTCCTATCAAGTGTCTCAGGGTGAGATTGTGGGTCTATTGGGCCCCAACGGTGCTGGGAAAACTACTTCCTTCTACATTGCGACTGGTTTGGTGAAACCCAATGAGGGCAAGGTGTATTTGGATGATGTGGATGTGACGGATTTGCCGATGTACAAGCGGGCGCGTTTAGGCATTGGATATTTGGCACAGGAGGCTTCTGTATTTAGAACCTTGTCTGTGGAGGAAAATATTCTCGCTGTACTTGAAATGACTTCACTTTCCAAAGCCGAACAAAAAGAAAAAACAGAGAGCCTTCTCGAAGAATTCTCCCTCACACATGTACGTAAAAGCTTGGGCCAGGTGCTTTCTGGTGGCGAACGCCGTCGGACCGAAATAGCCCGCGCGTTGGCTGTGGATCCCAAGTTCATCTTATTGGACGAACCTTTCGCTGGGGTAGATCCCATTGCTGTGGAAGAAATTCAGAGTATCGTCGCGAAATTGAAATACCGAAATATCGGAATATTAATCACAGATCATAATGTGGATGAAACGCTTTCCATTACGGATCGCGCTTACTTGTTGTTTGAAGGAAAGATTCTAAAGGCGGGGACGCCGCAGGAGTTGGCGGATGATGAGCAGGTACGACGACTGTATTTAGGGGCAAATTTTTCATTAAGAAAAAAGTCCAAAGTCCGAAGTCCGAAGTCCGAAGGAAAAAGTACGGAGTTGTAATAGACGTTTGATACTAGATAAAATTCCGAAGAGAAGGAGTCCGAAAGAAAATAGTCCGGAGTTCGAAGTAATATATCTATTTGAGAATAATCAGTTATTTTTGGCAAAATATACGTGACCCTGGGCTAACGTCCAGCGACTAAAGTCTAACGTCCAATGAAGAAAGAAACCCAAGCCATACACGCCACCAATATCATCGATGAAACGGCCGGGGCGATTGCGACGCCTGTATTTTTAACGACGACGTTTACGCGGGATTTGGATGGGAGCTATCCCAAAGGGCACATGTATTCCCGGAATTCGAATCCCAACCGCGATGCACTGGAGCAAGGACTTGCCGCTTTAGAAGGTGGTGCTAAAGCCTTCGCCTTCGGGTCTGGACTCGCGGCGGTTTCTGCCGTATTTCAATGCCTCGCTTCCGGAGACCACGTATTAATGCCCGCCGTGGGTTATTACGCCTCCGTTAAATTAGCCGAGGAGATCATGGGACCCTGGGGATTGCAGATGACGCAAGTGGACATGGAAGATTTGTCGGCTGTTGAGGCTGCAATTCTACCTAATACCAAATTAATTTGGATTGAAACACCTGCGAATCCATTATTGAGTATTACTGATATTACTGGGATTTGTGCATTGGCACAGGCCCGCGGCATCCGCGTGGCCGTGGACAATACCATCGCCACACCTATCTTACAAAATCCCATCGCTTTAGGAGCTGATTTCGTCATGCATGCCACCACGAAATACATAGGTGGACATTCGGATGTACTTGGCGGCGCGATTGTGGTTCGTTCGGAAGATGCCTGGTCAGAAAGATTAAAGCGCGTTCAAATCCTGATGGGTGCCACCCAAAATCCATTGGATTGTTATTTATTGGCTCGTGGCCTCAAAACACTTCCTCTTCGCATGCGGGAACATTCAGCCACAGCAATGGAACTGGCTTCGCGTTTAGAAAAACATCCTGCAATTGAACGGGTGCATTACCCGGGTTTGGCATCACATCCCCTACATGCCTTAGCATTACGCCAAATGCCTCGTGGATTTTCAGGTATGATTTCTATACAAATTAATGGCGATGAAGCACATGCGCGGGCGGTGGCTGGGAAGTTGAAACTGTTCCAACAAGCCACCAGTTTAGGCGGGGTGGAATCCTTAGTGGAACATCGTCGGTCTATTGAGGGACCTTCCAGCACAACTCCAGGAAATTTATTGCGGATATCCGTGGGCCTCGAGCACGTGGATGACCTTTGGGCGGATTTTGAGCTGTCTTTATGAAACGAATGTTAGATGTAGTGGTCACGCTGGTGGCCTTGGTTGTTTTTGCGATTCCGATGACTTTTGTGGCTTTGGCCGTGCGCTTCAGCTCCCGCGGGCCTGTGTTATACTGGTCGGACCGTGTGGGTAGAAATAACATCATCTTCGCCATGCCAAAATTCCGCACCATGCGTGTGGATACCCCCGTTTTACCTACCCATTTATTGCAAGATCCTGCTTCTTTTTTGACGCCCATCGGCTCATTTTTGCGCAAGAGCAGTTTAGATGAATTGCCTCAAATGTGGTGCGTGCTGATCGGCGATATGTCGCTGGTGGGTCCGCGGCCGGCGCTGCATAACCAACAAGACTTATTGGACGCCCGCACTGCTGCCGGAGTGCACGTGCTTTTACCCGGTTTGACTGGTTGGGCGCAGGTGAACGGTCGGGACGAAGTACCTATGGAGGTGAAGGTGGGCTATGATGTGGAGTATCTTGCCAAACGTTCGTTTTGGTTGGACGTGAAAATTCTTTTTCTGACTTTCTGGAAGGTGGTGATGGTGAAGGATGTCGCGCACTAGCGCGTGCGCGTACTTTCTTTTTTAATTCGATTATTTCAATACGAAGCTTGCATTCGTATTCTTCCCTTATGGCAATTCCTATTTTGCCAATGTACTTGTTCTTCATTTCGTGAAGAGAATAAATCTTCAATTCTTTCGGTGCCATTTGATTTAGTACGCCAAAAATAGACACAACTAGCTGATAATGTTTATGTTAGTCAAAATATGACTTGATTAGTGGGCTGAGTACGTGTACTTTTGAGTATCAACCCGACACGCATGAAGATCCCCTCTAGTACACCATCGATTACAAGTCCGGAATTCGTATTTCAAGCAAACAAAATTGCCAACTATTTAGAATCGCAAATGCGCATTGAGCGCGCATGGATTTTCGGCTCATTTGCCCGAGGAGAGCAACATGAATTAAGCGATATCGACCTGATGATTGAACCAAGTTCTGAATGGTCCATCACCTTATTTGACTTAGCAGAACTACAATTCCAATTACAAAAAATCACACGTAAAAAAATTGACCTAGTCATGCTGGGAGCGCCGTTGCCTGAAATAGAAACCCGTATTAACCACGATAAAATATTAATTTATGAAAGCGACATTTCCCGGAGAGGCAGAAAGAATAAAACATATACTAGAGGCAATCGAGTACATTGAAACTGCTGTTCAAAATCATACTGAATTAAGTTTCATTAGCGACCATAAGACGGTAAATGCATGCATTTATAAATATTCAATCATTGGTGAAGCAACAAACTGCATCAATCGAAACTTATTAGCAAAATACCTTTATCCTTGGCATCAGGTAAAATCGTTCAGGAATTTTGTCCTACACGAATATCATGCCGTAAGCATACATGTTATTTGGAATACAAGTATCAAATCGTTACCCGAATTAAAAAAAGTCATGATGCTAATTCAACGGGATCACTTTCCAACTATTTAACATTAAATAGGTTTATTCATTATAACCCCCAGTTTTAACCTGGGGATTAAAAAAACCTTCCTAAATTAGCCCTTCATTTAAACAAGATCGTTGCCAACGAATTTGGCCCGCCACAGTAACATGCTCCAAGCCAAAAAAATCTGGAAATTTGTCCCGGAACCTGATGCCCACGAAGTAGACCAATTAGCCCTCGAAATGCCCGTCACTAAAAATCGGCATTTCCTGAAATTACTCGTCTCTCGTGGTATCAAAAGCCTCGCTCAAGCCAAAGATTTCATGGTTCCCAGCCTCGAACATCTCCACGATCCTTTCACCATGCAAGACATGGATAAGGCCGTCGAACGACTGAGCAGAGCTCTCGAGGATGGCGAAAAAATATTGATTTACGGCGATTATGATGTGGATGGCACCACTTCCGTCGCGCTGGTATACGGCTATTTGACAGAGGAATTAGGCGCAGAAGCAGATTACTACATTCCCGATCGCTACGCGGAAGGTTATGGCGTATCGCAAGCCGGAGTTCAATATGCGGCCGATAACAATTACAGCCTTATCATCTCGCTTGACTGCGGCATCAAAGCCCACGAACGGGTCCGCTGGTGCAACGAACACGGGATCGATTTCATCGTCTGCGACCATCATTTACCCGAAGAAACCCTCCCCGAAGCCTA
>JACCDS010851238.1_pt1 | contig 31182 bp, 27 predicted proteins | sample 7446441 | NCBI WGS metagenome assembly JACCDS01 (sample SAMN15323445, study PRJNA562643) | freshwater metagenome | isolation source: river surface water | place: USA:Blue River Watershed | collected 2017-08-17
AAGGAACTGCGCGACATCATCGCGATTCTGGGCATGGACGAACTGGCTCCGGAAGACAAGCTGACCGTGGCACGCGCTCGTAAGATGCAGCGTTTCCTGTCCCAGCCCTTCCACGTCGCCGAAGTGTTTACCGGTTCCCCGGGCAAGTACGTTTCGCTGAAGGACACGATCAAAGGCTTCAAGATGATCGCCTCCGGCGAGCTGGACCACCTGCCCGAGCAGGCGTTCTACATGGTCGGCACCATCGACGAAGCGATCGAGAAAGCGAAGAAACTGCAGTAATCTCAGTCGCCCCGCAGCAAGGCTGCGGGGCACGCTTTCCGATACCGACAAGGGCTTCCTATGGCAAACACTATTCACGTTGACGTGGTCTCCGCCGAAGAGCAGATCTTCGCCGGCGAAGCCGAGTTCGTCGCGTTGCCGGGTGAAGCGGGCGAGCTGGGTATTTATCCCAAGCACACGCCGCTGATCACGCGCATTCGTCCGGGCGCGGTCCGCATCAAGGTTGCGGGTCAGGCAGACGATGAGTTCATCTTCGTCGCTGGCGGCATCCTCGAGGTGCAGCCGAACGCAGTCACCGTCCTCGCCGACACCGCGATCCGCGGTCACGACCTCGACGAGGCGAAGGCGACTGCTGCGAAGAAGGCAGCGGAAGAGGCGATGCAGAATCGCGAGTCGTCGATCGACTACGCGCATGCGCAGGCCGAGCTCGCCGAAGCGATGGCACAGCTGGCAGCGATTGCAAAGCTGCGCCAGAAGCGTTGAGCAAGACCGATCGACGCTTCCATTGCAGCATCCCGCAAAAGGCAGCTTCGGCTGCCTTTTGCTTTTGCGTGGTTGCGCCCCGAGCCGGGTGCGCAACCTTACCTTCAGCCGGCCCATCCAGCCTTTCGGCGATAATACCGGCCATTGAACACTGAACCTACGCTGATTCCATGTCGCCTAACTTTGCACCGCTGAAAAACGATACTTTCCTGCGCGCGCTGCTGCGCCAGCCGACCGACTACACGCCGCTGTGGCTGATGCGCCAGGCCGGCCGCTACCTGCCCGAGTATCGTGCAACGCGTGCGAAGGCGGGCTCGTTCATGGGATTGGCGACCAATCCTGATTTCGCCACCGAAGTCACCTTGCAGCCGCTCGATCGCTACGCGCTGGATGCGGCCATCCTGTTTTCCGACATCCTCACGGTGCCGGATGCGATGGGGCTGGGCTTGTCCTTTGCCGAAGGCGAGGGGCCCCGTTTTGCCCATCCGCTGCGCGATGAAACTGCAGTGCGTGCGCTGCAGGTGCCCGATATGTCCCGACTGCAGTATGTGTTCGATGCCGTCACCCAGATTCGCCGCGAGCTGAATGGTCGCGTCCCCCTGATCGGCTTCTCGGGCAGCCCGTGGACCCTGGCCTGCTACATGGTCGAAGGCGGTGGCTCGGATGACTTCCGTACGGTCAAGACCATGCTGTACGACCGTCCAGACCTGATGCACCACATCCTGACCGTCAACGCGACTGCCGTCGCCGCCTACCTGAATGCGCAAATCTATGCCGGCGCACAGGCCGTGATGATCTTCGACACCTGGGGCGGCGCGCTGGCCGATGGCGTCTATCAGGCCTTCTCGCTGCATTACATGCGCGAAGTGATTCGCCAGCTCAAGCGCGAACATGGTGGCCAGAAAATTCCTTGCATCGTCTTCACCAAAGGCGGTGGCTTGTGGCTCGAGGAGATTGCCGACAGCGGTGCCGATGCCGTCGGCCTGGACTGGACGGTCAATCTCGGAAAAGCGCGGGCACGGGTCGCGGACAAGGTCGCGCTGCAGGGCAATCTCGATCCGAACGTGCTGTTCTCGAAGCCGGAGCAGATCCGAGCCGAGGTACGCCGAACGCTGGAATCGTTCGGCCGACCGGACGCCGGCAGCGGCCATGTGTTCAACCTCGGGCATGGCATTTCGCAGTTCACGCCGCCGGAATCGGTGAGCGTGCTGGTCGATGAAGTCCATCAGTACAGCCGGGAATTGCGCACACGCTAAAGCTGGCCGGGTATGCGAGCAAGCACTTATGCACAAAGCATTGGACCGATGATCAAATCAATGACTTGCGTATCGCTATAAAAACTGAATCAAGATTGATCCCACAAGCCATTGATTATTAACGGATTTTCCGATTTTTGTAACGGACCTTGTTGAGGCCAGACAGGATCTCGGCCCAATACATTGCTCACAAGAATGATTTTGTTCACAAAGATATCCACAGTCTTTGCGGAAAGGCTGTGGATGACGCCTTGTGCGGTAGTCGCGATGTTTGTGTAAATGAAAACGTGCACTGGCATGAACGCATTTCCTGACTCGCCCGCCAAGAGCCAACGCCGCCGGCGCACATCAGCCGCCTGAGCGCTCTGCCCGCTGAAAAGCCGCGCTGCGCAAGGGTTTTAGGGAATTTAGGGGCCACTTGTTCACAAAACTTCGGGATGTCAAGACCATGAAAAAAATTCTTGTCCCGAAATCCCGTGCCGGCACTTGCGCGTCTAAGTCATTGATTTAATTGGCGCTCGAGAAATGCATTGAAGATGAGCAAACTGTTTGAGGCCGCATAAAATCTAGGTTTTCGGCTGTCAAGCCCCGCTTATGCACAAAGTTATCCACAGAAAATGTGGATAGTCGAAAAAGCGCTTATGCGACCGAGATTTAGCCCTACTTCTGAGGATTTACCTTAAGTCGTGACCGGACGCATCCTGACCGTGGCGCTCGATACGCCTCTCGATACAGTGTTCGATTATCGATGGTCGCCGTCGACCGACACGCCTGACGAGCCCGCCATCGGCCATCTGGCGCTCGTTCCCTTCGGCCGGCGCGAGGTGGTCGGACTGATCGTCGATATCAAGGCCGACAGCGATATTGACGATGCCCGTCTGCGCGACGCCGTCAGCGTGCGCCACGCACTGCCGCCATTGGCAGCGGACTGGATGGCCCTGTGCCGCTTCGCGGCCGACTACTACCAGCGACCGTTGGGCGAAGTCGCCTTGCCTGCGCTGCCGAAGCAGCTGCGCACGGCGAAAACGGTGGCGCTGGAGCGCGCGTTGAAGAAACTAGCCTCATCGCCGGCGCTCAGCGACGTGCCGGCGCCGGCCCGACGTCCGACCCTGAACGTCGAGCAGCAGGCCGCTGTCGACGCCATCGCCGGGACGAATGGATTTCACGTCCACCTGCTGTTCGGCGTCACCGGCAGCGGGAAAACCGAGGTCTATCTGCATGCCGCCGAGCGCCTGATCGAGCGGGAAGCTGCCGAGGGACGCGCCGCGCAAGTGCTGCTGCTGGTGCCCGAAATCAATTTGACCCCACAGCTTGAGGCGAACATCCGCGCGCGCTTCCCGCATTTGCCCGTTGCCACCCTGCATAGCCAGCTGGCCGAAGGTGAGCGCTTACGGCACTGGATCGCCGCCCATCAGGGTCGTGCCGCGATCGTGCTGGGAACCCGGCTGTCGGTGCTGGCCTCGCTGCCGCACCTGCGGCTGATCGTTGTCGATGAGGAGCACGATCCGTCGTACAAGCAGCAGGAGGGCTTGCGTTATTCCGCCCGCGATCTCGCTATCTGGCGCGCAAGGCAGCGCGGAATTCCCGTGGTGCTCGGATCGGCCACGCCATCGGTCGAGAGCTGGCAGCATGCGCAGACCGGCCGCTATCGGCTGCTGACCCTGACGCAGCGGGCAGCCGCGCATGCGCGCCTGCCGGCGGTCAGCCTGATCGACATGGAAATCCACAAGGCACCTGACGGCCTGTCCCAGCCCTTGATTGCCGCCTTGCGCGCGCGAATCGAGCGGGGTGAGCAGTCACTGCTGTTCCTGAACCGGCGCGGCTATGCGCCGGTCATGCACTGTGACGCCTGCGGCTGGATCAGCAATTGCCGCCGTTGTACCGCGTTCATGGTGCTGCACAAGCCGGAGCGTCGACTGCGTTGCCACCACTGCAGCCAGGAACAGCGGGTGCCTGTCGCCTGCCCGACCTGCGGCAACGTCGATCTGCAACCGCTGGGCCGGGGCACGCAGCGGGTCGAGGAACACCTGCAGACGCTATTCCCCGAGGCCCGTGTGCTGCGTATTGACGCGGACTCCACTCGCCGCAAAGGCAGTGCGCAGGCCGCATTCGATGCCGTGCATCGCGGCGATGTCGACATCCTGCTCGGCACCCAGATGGTCGCCAAGGGCCACGACTTCCAGCGCCTGACGCTGGTCGGCGTGATCAATCCCGACACCGCCCTGTTTTCGCAGGACTACCGGGCCGGGGAACGCCTGTTCGCGCAGTTGATGCAGGTGGCCGGTCGTGCCGGTCGCGCCGCCGGCACTGATGCGAGCACCCCGGCCAGCGAAGTGCTGCTGCAAACTCGCTACCCGCAGCATCCGCTGTACCGTGCCGTGCTCGCGCACGATTACGTCGGCTTCGCGCACAGCACACTGGGCGAGCGCCGTGCCGCCGGCTTGCCGCCCTTTGCCTATCAGGCCTTGCTGCGCGCCGAGGCACGCACCTTGCAGGACGCACTCGACTTCCTGCAGCAGGCGCGCGCTCTGGGCGAAGCACCCGGCGTCGTTCTGAACGACCCGGTGCCGATGACGATCACGCGGGTGGCCGGCGTCGAGCGCGCCCAACTGCTGGTCGAGTCAACGTCGCGCCCGCAACTGCAAGCCTTCCTGCGGCCATGGATGCACGCGCTGCGGCAGATGAAATCCCGGTTACGCTGGTCGCTCGAGGTCGATCCGGTCGATATCTGACTGCCGGCACGTCGGCGGAGCGCGTCATGCGACCGGCCGGTCCGGCGGGCCGCGTTCTATCAGCTGTGGCGGCATCGACGGATCGAAATCGAGCCAGTCCCCATTCACGATCCGGCCGTCGCCGGATTCGATCGCATGCGCGCCCTGATCACGCAGCACCGCGATAGCGCGCTGCACGCAGTGCTCGTTCGGCGTACAGACGGCCACCATCATGCCCGCATGCCGGATCAATGGCCGGTCGGTGCCGCCGCCATCATCCTTCATCATGCCGAGCGCTCCGATCAGGTTCCCCACATGCGCGCCCACCAGTCCCCCGGTAATCGCGCCAATCGGCCCGGTCAGCGGCGTGGAGACAGCGCCGATGGCCGCCCCGATCACGCCGCCGGTGGTCGTGCCTGCCGCCGTTCCCTTTGAGGATTCCTCGGCACCGGAGGATTTGTCGCGGTCACCGCCCATCGGGTAGCGCGCATGCTGGCCTGCCGGTGCAACGTAGAACGTGCTGATCTGCTCGGCGGGAAATCCCTCGGCACGCAGCGAAACAGCCGCCGCTTCGGCCGTTGACTGTTCATCGAAACTGCCAGCAATGATGGTGGTCATCCTGTCCTCCGCCAGCGCGCAATGTTGAAACAACCATTAAGAGAAGCAAGCCGGTGCAGAAGTTCAAGAGGCCACAGTGGCCCGCAACGTGACCGGCGGGATCGCGATCGCGGGAACCGGCGCCAGCGCGCGATGCCAAAAACGCATGGCAACCGATGCTTCGAATCCGATTCGCTCACCTTTTCCAGTGATTGAGGAAGAACTGGTGGTGGGGCGCCGTACGGTAGAAACCGGGCGGGGCGTACGCCTGCACAAGAGTGTTACCGAGGAGACGCTGCGCATAGCCGAGACCTTGCAGGGGCAGGAGCTGCAAGTCGAGCATGTGCCGGTGAACGTCTGGATCGAGGGTGTGCCACCGGTACAGCGGCAGGAGGGTGACACGCTGGTCATCCCGGTGCTCGAGGAAGTGCTCGTCGTGCAGAAGCGCTTGCGGTTGACCGAAGAAATACGCATCACCGCCAGAGCTCGCAGTCACACCGTGACTGAACAGGTCGTGCTGCGCAAGGAGCAGGTGACGGCAGAGCGCTTCGATGACAGCGCCTCGCCGCGTGATACGCAGGATGCGCCGCCGTCGTGACAGCCGGGCGGCGCTCAGTTCAACATCCACAAAAGGAGATCGAAATGAAGCAATCCGTCGTGGCCGTCTTCGATGAGTACGGCGATGCGCAGGCCGCAGTCAATGCCCTTTATCAGGAGGGCGGTTTTGCCCGCGCTGATGTAACACTCAATCCCGCGGAAGACACCACCGAGGCGCGTCAGGAAGCGCTGCGTGCTCAAGTGTCGAGCAGCGATGCCGGCGGCTGGAGTGTCGGCCGCTTTTTCAAGTCACTGTTCGGCAAGGATCAGGACGCCGGCGAGGCCGGCGTGTACTCGGAAGCAGTGCGGCGTGGCAGTTACATGGTCAGCGTCGATGCAGGGACAGATGAACAGGCCGATCGTGCCGCCGACATCCTGCAGCGTTTCCATGCGGTCGATCTGGACCAGCGTGCTGCCGGATGGCGCAGCAGCGGCTGGAGCGGTTATCAGTCCGACGCGCCCCTGTTCACCGCGGAGGAAATCCAGAAAGATCGTGATGTGTACAGCCAGACCACGATCACGGGTGTGCCGGCCACGCCATCGACAAGCGCGGCATCTGACACCCGTGCCTCGACCGCCGCGGAAACCGGCGAAACCATCCCCGTGATCGAAGAGCAGCTGCAGGTCGGCAAGCGCGCCGTACAGCGCGGCGGAGTACGCATCTACCGGCATGTGACCGAAACCCCGGTCGAAGAGTCTGTGCAGTTGCGCGAGGAGCAGGTGAACGTCGCACGGCGGTCGGTCGACCAGCCGGCCAGCGCGGCCGACATCGAGGCTTTCAGGGAAGGCACGATCGAAGTACGCGAGACGGTCGAAGAGCCGGTGGTCGCGAAGACGGCGCGGGTGGTCGAGGAAGTCGATGTCGGCAAGACCGTGACCGAGCGGACCGAAACCGTCAGCGATACGGTGCGGCGCACCGAGGTCGATGTGGAGCCGATCAGTGCTCAGCAGGCAAGCAGCATTGTTCAGCCCGGCGACGAGGAATTTCGCCAGCACTGGCAAAGCGCGTATGGCAGCGCCGCTGGCCGCTACGAGGACTATTCATCGGCCTATCGCTACGGTGCCAGCCTCGCCGGCCAGAAGCAGTACCAGGGCTATCGCTGGGATGAGCTCGAACCCCAGCTGAAATCCGACTGGGAAGCCACGCACACTGGCAGCCCCTGGGAGCGGAGCAAGCAGGCGATCCGCTACGGCTGGGAGAAGATGACGACGCGTTGAGACAGAAGCAGCAGCGAGCAGGCGGCAAACGGGTCTTGGCTCCCGTCTGCCGCCGCATTCCTGTTTACTGCAGCGGGGTGTCCAGCTGACCTTCCTGCGCCAGCTGGCGGATCATGCGTATCGTGTCGATGTCCGCTTCCTTGTAGGCTTCGCGGCGGAAATCGTTATAAAACGATTCTTCGTCGGTTTCCTTGGCCGGATTGTGGTCGTCATATTCAAAGCGCACAAACAGCGCGCCTGGCTGCGGTTCTTCGATGGTCATGGTCAGGTCTGACATCGGTATCGCGTCCTGCTGCGGCACGTGGTAGTGCACGTTGTCGAGCGGCGCGAAGCGCACATGGTCGCGCACCACCAGCTGGCCGAAACGCAGCGTCCGCGACAGGCCGTCGGCTTGGCGCCCCGTGATCTCGCAGGTATCCAGCCCCAGCAGGAACATCGTCGGTCGCTCCGCGCGCAGCACCAAGCCGCGCCACAATTGCTCGCGCGTCAGCGGCATCAGCAGCGGATTGCCGGGCATATTGATTTCGATAAGGTGAGTGAATTTCATTGGTGACAAGAGTGATTGCGATTTCACTTTACCATGCGGGCCACGCACAACGCCGGGGCGGGGCGGTGCCGTAATTCGCTACAATGGCGCGCTCGCAACCTTCCTCCGGCACCGCCTTATTCCATGCAGCACGGCCTGAACGCCCCGCAGCGCGCGGCAGTGAATTACATTGACGGTCCCTGTCTCGTGCTGGCCGGCGCCGGCTCGGGCAAGACACGCGTCATCACACAGAAGATCGCGCACCTGATCGAGTCCTGCGGCTACGAGGCGAAAAATATCGCCGCGCTGACCTTCACCAACAAGGCGGCGCTCGAGATGCGAGAACGGGTCGCCAAGTTGCTCAATCAGCCGGGCCAGGCAAAACAGCTGACTGTGTCCACCTTCCATTCGCTCGGCGTGCAGATACTGCGCCGCGAAGCCGCTGCGCTGGGCCTGAAAGATCGTTTCTCGATCATGGACAGCGACGACTGCTTCGCGATCGTGCAAGACCTCGCGGTGACTACTGACAAGGCGCTGATCCGCCGTATCCAGAACCAGATGTCGTTGTGGAAGAACGCGCTGCTCGATCCCGAACGGGCGCTGAAGCAGGCACAGAGCGACGACGAGGCGCAGGCCGCGCGCATCTATCGCAACTACGTTGCCACGCTGTCGAGCTATCAGGCAGTGGACTTTGATGACCTGATCCGCCTGCCGGTTGAATTGTTCCGCAATGACGAGTCTGCGCGCGACCGCTGGCAGCGCCGGCTGCGCTACCTGCTGCTCGACGAATACCAGGACACCAACACCTGCCAGTATGAAATGGTGAAGCTGCTGGTGACCGGGGTTGGCAAAAAGCCGATGTTCACCGCCGTCGGCGACGATGACCAGGCGATCTATGCGTGGCGCGGCGCGACCATGGAAAACCTGCGCATCCTGCAGACCGATTTTCCCGACCTGAAGCTGATCAAGCTCGAACAGAACTATCGCTCCAGCACCCGCATCCTGCAGGCGGCCAACGCAGTGATCGCCAACAACCCCAAGCTGTTCGACAAATCGCTGTGGTCCGAGCATGGCATGGGCGACCCGATTCGCGTGATGGCAATGGACGACGATGAAGCCGAGGCCGACCAGATCGCGATCATGCTGTCGGCACACAAGTTCGAGCGGCGCGCGAAGTTCTCCGACTACGCGGTGCTGTACCGCGGCAATCATCAGGCGCGGGTACTCGAGAAGGCGCTGCGGCGCGAGCGCATTCCGTATGTGATGTCCGGCGGGCAGAGCTTTTTCGACCGTGCCGAGATCAAGGACATCATCGCCTACCTCCGGCTGATTGCGAACGGCGACGACGACCCGGCGTTCATCCGCGCGGTGACGACGCCGCGGCGCGGCATCGGACAGGCGACGCTGGAAGCGCTGGGCGATTTTTCGCGGCAGTGGAATTGCTCGCTGTTCGAGGCCGTGTTCAAGGGCGGCATCGAGGCGAGGCTGAATGAACGGCAGCTCGCGCCGCTGCGCGAGTTCTGCGAATTCATCAACCAGCTTGAGGCGCGCGCATCGCGGGTGGGCGCGGCGGGTACCGGCGAGAATGCCGGCGCCGTGCTCGACGACATGATGCAGGCGATCGATTATGAAAATTATCTGTTCAACACCTTCGACGAAAAGCAGGCGCAGGACAAGTGGCAGAACGTGCTCGACTTTGTCGGCTGGCTGAAGGAAAAGGGCAATGGCGGACGCGATGGCACCGATGCGGAAAAATCGCTGCTCGAGCTGACGCAGATGGTCGCGCTGATGAGCATGCTCGAGGGGCGCGACGAAGATCCGGATGCGGTACGCCTGTCCACGCTGCATGCGTCCAAGGGACTCGAGTTCGGCCATGTATTCATGGTGGGCGTCGAGGAGGGGATCTTGCCGCACAAGGGCGATCCGGATGCGCCCGATGAGGTTCTTGCGCAGCGCATCGAGGAAGAGCGGCGGCTGATGTACGTCGGCATCACGCGCGCGCAGCGCAGCCTGACCATTACCTGGTGCAAGCGCCGCCGGCGCGCGCGCGACAGCGTCGCTTGCGAGGTTTCGCGCTTCATCAAGGAAATGCGGCTCGATGAGGGCAACGCGCTGCCGCAGGAGAGCGAGGTGCTGACCCCGCAAGACCGGCTGGCGAACCTGAAAGCGCTGCTGCAGAAACCCAAAGCCGCCTGAGCATGGATAAACGAAGCCACGGAGGTTTCCGCAATCCGCAGAATTTGCCGGTGAAGACCTGCGTGAGCTGTGGCCGGCCATTCACCTGGCGCAAGAAATGGGCGCTGAACTGGGAGCAGGTCAAATACTGTTCCGATGCGTGCCGCGCGAAGGCGCCCAAGCCCTGAGAGGACATGATGGAAGAACGGCTGATCAACCTGGAGAGCAAGCTCGCCCACCAGGAGTATCTGCTCGACGTGCTGAATCGCACCGTCTATGAGCAGCAAAAGAAGATCGACGAGCTCGATGCGCTCTGCATCGCGCTCGCCAAACGGCTGGCCGATATGCACGCGCGTTTGCCCGACGGGCCGCCGGCGAACGACAGGCCGCCGCATTACTAAGGACTGCGCATGACCCATGAAAAAATCCTCGCGTCGCTGCGCCGCGAACTCAACGAACAGACCGCGCAGATGCACTGGAGCGAACTCGAGCGCTTCTTCGCAGGCGGCACCCTGATCTCGGTGGCCGGTGAGCTCGACCTGATCGACGTTGGTGCGCGCATCGCCGCTGACGACAAAGACAGCGTGCTGACCTGGATGAACGCCGGGCTGCTGTACAAGGTAACGGACGAAGAGGCCGGCAGCTGGCAGGCACAGGATGCCCTGTTATGGACCGTGGTCGTCAAGCCGTGGATCCTCGTGCAGCATCGCCGGCAGCAGCCGTCGCCGACCGCGCAGTAAACCCGCGACGCGGTCCCTGCGTGCATCGCGTCGCAGCGATGCAATCAAGCCAACTAGCGGCCGGGCAGGCTGCCAGCGCATGACGCTGCAGGTAGAATGGCGACCCTTTTTCCTTCGCTACGGTCGCCTTCCTCATGTGGTTCAAGAATCTGCAGATATTTCGCCTGCCCAGGCAATGGTCCATCTCGGCTGACGAACTCGAGGCCGCGCTGGCGTCACAAGCTTTCCTGCCCTGTACCAGTCAGCAGCCTGCCAGTCAGGGCTGGGTCGCGCCGACGGGCGACGGGCGTCTGGTTTTCGCAAGCCACCGGCAGTTGTTGCTGAAGCTGCGCAACGAAAAGAAATTGCTGCCGTCGTCCGTGATCAATCAGGTCGCACGCGAGAAGGCTGCAGAGATCGCCGAACAGCAGGGCTTTCGCTGCGGCCGCAAGCAGATGAAGGAAATCAAGGAGCAGGTGAGCGACGAGCTGTTGCCGCGCGCGTTCTCGCTGCAGTCCGATACCGGTGTCTGGATGGATACGGTCAATGGCTGGCTGGCGATCGATGCGGCCTCGAGTGCGCGTGCCGAAGACGCCGTCAAGCTGCTGTTGAAAGCCATCGACAAACTTCCGCTGGCAACCCTCCATACCCAGCGCTCACCGGTGGCCTCGATGACGGACTGGCTGCTCTCGGATGAGCCGCCGCACGGTTTCACGATTGATCAGGACCTCGAGCTTCGTTCGGCCGCGCATGGCAATGCGACCGTGCGTTATGTCCGCCACGCCGTTGAGCCCGATGAAGTGCGCCGGCATATCGCCGCAGGCAAGCAGTGCACGCGCGCCGCGCTTACTTGGCGCGACAAGGTGTCCTTCGTGCTGACCGAATCGCTGGCGATCAAGCGCATTGCGGCGCTCGATGTGCTGAAGGAAGGACTGGATCAGTCCGCCGCCGAGGACGAGCGTTTCGAATCGGACTTTCTGCTGATGGCCGGCGAACTGGCGCAGATGCTGGATGACTTGCTGGAAGCACTCGGCGGCGAGCAGGTGAAGCTGGCGGCCTGAGAAAGTAGTGCACAAAAGAAAAACGCCTGCTTGCGCAGGCGTTTTGTGTTTTGGCGGAGCGGACGGGGCTCGAACCCGCGACCCCCGGCGTGACAGGCCGGTATTCTAACCAACTGAACTACCGCTCCAGTCGAGTAAGTTACTACTCGAGAGCCGCGCATTCTACAGAACAACTTTTCGCATGTCGAGCAGGAAATGCAGTTTTTTCGAAATGGGCGTACATTGTTCTTCGCCCTTGCCCGGACACAGTAAAGAGTTTGACGGATTGCCGATCTCTTTTCTTCGGTCTTGCCGGGCGTAGGTTATGATCTTCAGAACGTTTTCTCCGGGAGGAAATCATGCAAGAGAGCCATATCGAGACTGTCCGAAATGACCTGAAGACACTGGTGCGTGATGCGCAGGCTTTGTTTGATGAAGCCACTGCCGCAGGCGGCACAAAAGCCGAGCAATTGCGCACGCAAGGCATGCGCTTGCTCGACAAGGCGATCGATCGCGCGCATGAATTCCAGGACGCAGCAATCCAGAAGGGCAAAAAGATCGCGCACGATACCGATGCCTATGTACATGAACATCCGTGGCGAGCGATCGGCATCGCCGGCGCAGTCGGCGTGCTGCTCGGCATGTTGATAGCGCGGCGTTGATCCATGGCGGATGACACCCGGTCGTCCGGGGACAGTCTGTTCTCCAGCGCCGGCACCCTGGCCGGCAGTGTGCTGAAGCTGTTCGGCGTGCGGATCTCTTACGCCGTACTGGAACTGGCAGATGCCCGTGACGCATTGCTGCGCGTACTGCTGCTCGGGGCGGCAGCGCTGGCAGCCGCGCTGCTCGCACTGGTGGCACTGTCGGTGCTGCTCGTCGTGGTGTTCTGGGACGCGCTCGGCTGGGGCATCCTGCTGATTCTGGTCGTCGTTCACGCAGCGCTGGCTGTGCTGCTGCTGCAGCGTGCGGTACGCATTGTCGCGCAAGGACAGATCGGCTTGCCGGTGACGATGGCAGAGCTGCAGAAAGACCGGGTGGCGGTGTTCGGTGAAGCCGCTGATGACGGGGGCGCGCCATGAGATCCGATACGCCGCGCGCCGCCCGCAAGAAGCTGCTGCTGCTTGAGGGCACGCTGCACCGCCTCGATATCCTTGAGGCCAGAGAGGCGCTGCGTAGCGGGGTCGCGAACAGCTTCGTCGGCCAGCGCCTGCCCGGCGTGCTGGGTTTTCTGTTCCAGCACAAGGCAGGCACGCTATTGACCAGTGTGCTGCCGCTGCTGCTAGGGCGAGGGCGCGTTTCCCGGATTGTCCGACGCGGCACGCTGCTGTTCGGCGCGGGCGCTGCGCTGCTGGGTTTGCTGGAGCGCTGGAATCGCGCACGCATGGAAGCCGGGTCAGAAGCTGAGCCTGCCGGCAACGAGGCGGCAGGCGATACCGCAGACAAAAAAAATCCCGGCCAGAGCCGGGACTGATCTTGCGCTTTACGCGCTGACTGCAGCGAGTCGCTTACTGCTTTGCTTCGGCCTCTTTCGGCTCCGGTGCGGCCGGCTCCTTGAATTTCGCGCCGGCCGAATTGGCCATGTGCACGACAGCACGTGCGACTTCAACGTCATCCAGATCCGGGTTGCCACCCTTGGCCGGCATACCGCGGATACCTTTGATCGCGTGCGACACCAGCGTGTCATAGCCCTGGCCGATGCGCGCAGCCCATGCGCCGGCGTCACCGAGCTTCGGCGCACCCGCCGCGCCCGAACCATGGCAGGCCAAGCAAGCGGCGGTGTAGACCTGCTCGCCCGACTTCAGTTCGCGCGCGCCGCCTGCAGCGGCGAGCGTGAAGCCTTCATCCGCTACCGGGCGAAGGCGCGCGGCGATCGCCTCAGGAGATTGTGCGGTTGAGCCCGCACCGGCCTTGGGCGCTGTGCCGACGTAATGCACCAGCAGCACAATGATGGCGATGGGGATGACAAAGCCGGCGATGACCGCGGCGATCAGCTGCTTCGGTGTCTTGATCAGGGATTCGTGCTCGTTGTGGGCGTCGCTCATGATTTCCTCGGTTGGTGTTGGCGCGATACCAGGGAGTGTTCGCAAAGCCCGTGATTATAGACGAAAAGGTGTGCAATATTCCCAAAACCCCCGGCTTTCATGGACTGCCCGACTGAAAACCGGTATCCTTGCGGGTCTTTCCGAATGCGGCTGTAGCTCAGTGGATAGAGTATTGGCCTCCGAAGCCAAGGGTCGTGGGTTCGATCCCCGCCAGCCGCGCCAGATTCTGTCACGCCACCCATTCGGGTGGCGTTTTTGCTTCCAGAAATGCGAGCGTCTATACGGGCTATGCATGGATCAAGCTTTGCTACCCGTCATGTTCGTTCCCCACCGCTACGTTTGAGAAGGATTTCTTGACGGGTTTGCAAGCGGTAGTTCTTCAATTCAGATCCTTCGATTTGCCGAAAAGCTCTCCCTGATGAGGGGTGTCAGGATTTCCTGGAGCACACTGCGCGGGCGGCGAATAGCCTCATCCAAAAACACGAGCCCTTTATCGCTTACGTATTTTGGGGGGGCCTTGCCATGCCCAAACTGGTCGCGTCTCAGCATATCCCGCTCGATTAAATGCGATGCCGGCGTAATTCGTAGGGTCTAATTCGATGGCCAGGAATATTCGCAGCGCGTCTGCAAAAATGCCCGTGCTTGGCAATTTATAGAAGCCATTCAAGCGTTTCGTAGTCTGAGGGTCCTGCTTCGGGGGCAAGCCCGAAGGGCTCCTTCGACGCTGTGAGGAGTTAGCCGCCACCAAAACACGCTTGTGTAAAATTTATCCAAACCGGCCGGATAACAGAAAAAATTAAATACATGAGCATCAGCATCAACTGGGTAGCTGAGTATCACGGGAAGAACCCCGTCGCCGCCGGGCCGGTCGTCGTCGCAGAAGTGAAGTCCGATGCGCATCTTGATCTCGCATTGGTTGAACGAGCACGCCAGTCATTGTGGGCGTACTCGGACATGACACCCCCGGACAGCGCTCGGGATACAAGAAATACACAAGATGCGCTGCAGGCGATCGCAGAAACATCGGTTTATTGGGCACAGGCAGTACTCAATGAAATTCGTGGCTATGTAGTGCATGCGGGCACCAAACGGATTGAAGGTCGTCAGGTTCTCTGGCTCGGTTTTCATCATCCGGAACTCAGCCGCATTGCACTGCGCCTCGCGTTCAACATGCTGACGCGACTGATGGCAGGTGAGGAGGGTACCTCCCCCCTGAAAGCTGAACTGGAGCGCCTGTGGAAAGCCTGTAAACAGCATCATCCTGATTTCCAGGCACGTATTCTGATGGTCGCTGCCCGCGAAATGGATATTCCCTTCTTCCAGCTTTTACCCGGCACCCGGTATTGGCAGTTTGGTTGGGGCGCTAACGCTCGCGTTTTCTTTGAAACGGCCTCCAACCAGGACGGCGCCTTGGGGTGGCTCTGGCAAAAGAACAAGGTGGCTTCGAAAGACCTGATGCGGACAATGGGCATACCGACACCTGCCCATGTCATGGTTCTTCAGGAAGCTGAACTGATGACAGCGGTGGCGCAAATCGGTTTTCCTTGTGTGATCAAGCCTATCGACAGGGGAGGCGGGAAAGGCGTAACGGCGAACATCAACGACAACGCAAATTTGCTGCTCGCATTCAGACAGGCCCGACAATTCTCACAAGCGCCGCTGATGCTCGAGAAACATGTGCAGGGGACGGATTACCGGTTGATGGTAATCAGAGGAAAGCTGTTGGCAGCGATTGCACGGCGTGCCTCATACGTGACGGGGGACGGGATCCGTACAGTGCGTGAATTGGTTGCCGAGCTCAATGCCGGGCGCTTTCAGAATTTATTGAAAAGTCGTTATCTGCGCCCGATCGCGGTCGATGAAGTACTGCAACAGCATCTTGCTGCGCAGGGGATCAGTCTGGACGAGGTGTTATCCGCCGGGCGGCAGGTGACCCTGCGCAGTAATGCGAATCGGTCGACGGGCGGTATCTGTGAGGACGTCACAGCCATGCTTCATCCCGGGGTGCGCGCCATGGCGGAACAGTTCGCTCGGGCGGCGGGTCTGGAGACTGCCGGGCTGGATTATCTGACCACGGATATCCGTCAAGCTCCGGAGGACTCTGGCGGTGCCTTTATCGAGATCAATGCGACACCGGGCATGGCCGTGTTTGTCGCTGCCGGCTGGAGTGAGGCGGCGATTGGCCGGCAAGTATTGGGAGAGGGTCTGAAACCGATTCCGGTGACACTCAATGTCTGGCCGGCTGACAGTCTGTCAAGGCAGCTTAAGACTTTACGCAATCAGACCTTGCGCGATGACGAGGCTTGGGTATGCGGCAGCGAACTGCATATGGGTCCTGCGAAGCTGCATTGCGAAGCGACGCAGCCGTGGAGTGGAGTGCAAGCCGCTCTGCGGAATCCGCATTTGCAGAAGCTTCATATTTATTGCTCTGCACAGGAGATTGAGCGCTCTGGTTTACCGCTGGATCGCTTGTCTCAAGCGGACATTCAGGATCCACAATTGAGCGAGCTCTGGCGCCACGTTATTCAGTCCGCCATTCAAACAAAGATAAACACATGAGTATCTGGGACGGGCAGATCACATTACAGCGGGCATTCAGAGGGCCAAGTCTCTTCGGCCCCTGCTCCGGTGCGTTGGTCACCATGACCGTGTCGCCCCAACTGGCTGACTGGTTAAGTGCGCGTCCTGCGGAAGAAGGCCTGCGTATCTGGGAAGACTGTTGTGAATCCGTGTTGGGCAAGGTGATTCCGGCGACAGCGGCCGCTCAGGCAGTTTCACATGTGTGCTGGACTCATCATCTGCTGTCGCTAAACGATGCGCTGCGCTTGCACTATTGCATCGACCAATCCCCCGCAAGACTAATCAGTCTGTCACGCGAGCGCGTGATGATTTTTGTTCCTTGTGACGACACGACGCTGGGCGTACAGGTGACCGCATTGTCGGCTGAGATGCTATTCAATCTGCTGAGCCCCCTGCAAACCGGCGCTGCGTTGAAACTGAGAGCGCCAGACCCGGACAAGTGGAGCGCGCTGTGGCGCAATCGCGTACGAACGTGGCGCGAAGGTGCAGAGGCGCTCGCATTAAACGTGAATGCCCGCTGGGTCGCACGTGAGGCGCTCGCGCAAGGCATTCCTTACTATCGGTTACCCGGTTCGAAGAGCTTGCTGCAGCTCGGTCAGGGCGCGCATCAGCACAGGCTCAACGGTGCGGTCACTGATACCATCAATACCGTGGCATTTCAATGGTCACAAGACAAGTGGCAGACGAGCGCCCTTTTTGCAAAACACGGTCTGCCAACCACCCAGCCGCGTCTGGTGGCAAATATTGAGCAAGCGATCGCTGAAGCCGCGCGCCTCGGCGGGCCTGTCGTGATCAAACCGCGCTCCACTAACAAAGGGGTGGGGATTACCGTCAACATTCAGCATGAGTCAGCCTTGCGTGGGGCTTTTGATGATGCGGCGAAGTTTCGCACCGGGGTATTGTTAGAGCGGTATGTGGAAGGTTACGACCATCGCCTGTTGGTGGTCGGCGGGCGCTTTATCGCAGCAGTACGGCGCAGGCCGGCAGAGATTCAAGGCGATGGCGAAAGAACCATTGCCGAACTCGTCGAGGCGCTTAATCTCGCGCGCTTTCGGGCGCATGCTCCGGGCGTTTATTTGCCGCTTGTGCGGGTCGAGCTAGATAGTGAGGCACTGCGAGTACTCAATGCTGCCGGACATGGTCCGCAAGACATTCTCCCGGCAGGCGTCATCGTGGCACTGAGAGGCCACGCCAATCTGTCTACTGGCGGCGTCTCGGAGGACATTACGCCATCGGTACATCCTGATAACCGCGAGCTGGCCGAATATGCCGCCCGGCTGATCGGATTGACGACGGCAGGTCTCGACCTGCAGACCTCCGACATTACACGCTCGTGGCGTGAGGTGGGTGGCGCGATTCTGGAGATCAATGCAGGGCCGGCCCTCTGGGTACATCAGCCACGTACGGCTGACTACGATATACCCAAGGCGGTTCTAAATAGTTTATTTCCTGCCGGGGCCACGGGCAGGGTGCTGACGGCGGGAGTTACCGGCAGCCTCGGCAAGACCACGACTTGCCGGATGCTGGCGCGGATCCTGACGCATCACGGACATACGGTCGCGCTGACAACAACACAAGGCGCGTTCATTGGTGATCATCCATGTCGGACAGGAGACCTCGCCGGCGGCGGGGCAGCACTCACGATGTTGCAGGACACATCGGTCACCGCGTCAGTCGCCGAGCTGGCCAGAGGTGGCTTGATCAAGCGGGGGCTCGGCTTCGATGTGCTTGATGTTGGTGCTGTTTTAAATGTCCTCGATAACCATGTCGGCCTCGATGGCGTGCAGAGCCGGGAGCAGATGGCAAAAGTGAAGCAATTGGTTGTCCGCTACGCCCGAAAACTCGCCGTTCTGAATGCGGATGATCCACTGTGCCTACTGATGAGTGCCGAGATAGACCCCGACAAACTCTGTCTCGTCGGTGAATCAGGGAATCCGCAGCTAGCCGGTCATGCCGCGGCAGGCGGCATGATCGCGACGATACGGGAGAGTACGCAGGGCGCTCTGCTGAGCTTGCAACTTGGACAGACAATTATCGGAGAAATGCCGATGGCCGCCATACCTGCTACCTGGGGAGGCACATTCCGCCCTCCCATGATCAATGCCTTATTTTCTGCTGCAATGGCTTATGGCCTGGGCGTGCCTTTCCGAACGATTCAACACGCATTGACCGGGTTTGCTTCTGACTATCGTGATAATCCCGGACGGATGAATCGCATTACGGGACTTCCGTTTGAGTTGTGGTTGTCATGGCTGGATGGGCCTCAGGCATTAACTGAGCTCCGGAACTTCATTACAAATCACAGTAAATCTGAGCGTAAATCGCTGGTCTTTTATGCCATGGGGAACCGGCCAGACGCGTTTATTCGTGATTCTGCTGTAGCCGTGGCGGGTGCTTTTGATCACTACTTTTGCACGGACATGGAGGAGGACCGCCGCGGTCGGGACATCGGCGAAGTCGCTTCATTGTTAGCAGCAGCGCTTAGCCAAGCGGGCGTTGCCGATTCTTGCATCGTGACCGAACCATCAACCACGCAGGCGATTGAGGCAGCGTTACGAGCAATGCCAGCCGGGGGTACGCTTGTCATTGGAAGCTACCATCCCGAGAAAGTCATGGCGACAGTTCGATCGCTTTGGCCCGAGCTTGCCTAGAATTTACTCGTCAGTTTGACCGCCATCGGTAGCTTCTTCCCTGCGGAGAGTGTGGCCGCGGCATATAAATAAAGTTTTACCTTCGCGAACCGCGCCGTTCCTCCCGCTCATATGTGGTAAGAAAATCATCGCCGCCGGCTCGAAGGCGGCAATCGCGGGATACGGATTCATCTCGACAGCACCCATTGCGTCAGCCCGAGCAGGGCGGCGCCCACAGCACAGGCGGCTGCCAGTGAAGCGACGAAGCCGAAGCCCTGACGCAGCATCACGCCCAGAACGATGAAGAGCGGAAGTGTCGGCAGCACGTACCAGAAAGTCTCGACCGACAGGCGTGCGATCTGCTGCGCATCGCGATGCTCGAGCCAGACCCAGGTGAACGTCAGCAATGACACCATCGGCAATGCGAGCAGCAGCGCCGCCAGTCCGGTGCTGCGGCGTGCGAGTTCGCTGGCACCCGTGATGATCAGCGCGGATACCAGTATTTTCAGCACATAGAGCATGCGTCTCTCCCTCCTGTCCACCAGCGTGCGGCTCAGCGCCGTGCGGACGACGCTGACGTGTCGCCCATCAGCCGGAGACGAAATGGCTGCGTCGGCTGCGCTTCATCAACCTCGATCAACACCGCATCCGGATGGCGCTCGCCCGGCACGACCACGCGCTGCAGGTTCGCCAGAGGCTTGCCATCCGCGCCGCGCAGCGGCCGGTCGAACCGATAGTGATGCGAATCCCCTTGCAGCAGCAGTACCGGTTTGCCCCAGGTCGCCACTTCCTCGGCGAGCACCTTCAGCCAGCGCGTGAAGCCCGACGCCGGGCCGGGTTCACTCATGAAGGTATCGGCCTGCATCGCCAGCACGACGGCCATGTCGTTGCGTGCTCTGGCTACCGCAAAGGTATCGCGTAGCCAGACGAGGTTGGCCTCTTCGCGTGCAGCAAATTCCGTGACCGAAGGCAGTTCAGGCTGCCAGTTATTGTTGGAGCCGACCAGATGCAAGGTGGCGAAGCTGACTTTGCCGTGGAACCAGCGCAGGTTCTCGACATGACGGCCATGGCGCGGATCGGCTCGCTGGGACTGCAGCAGCCATTTTTGTCTGCCAAAGCTCTCCGGGGTCGCAAAAAACAGGCTGCGGACCTTGTCGAGCCGCTCCAGTGGATCGTAGCTGCCGGCGGGTATCCGGTGGCAGTCGGTCCATTCGTTGTCGCCGGGGGTGTAGATCAGCGGCTTGTCGAACTCATTGAACAGCGCGCGTATTTTCAGGTACACGTCATCACTGCAGCGGCTGCTGCCGGTCTTGATATCGCCCAGATGCAGTGTGAAGGCCAGCGGCTGACGGTTCAGCTGGCTCGTCAGTGCCGACAGCTCTTCCGGCGGTCCGTAGGGAACGTCGCCGATCGCGGCAAAGGTGAATGTGGCCGCGCAGACAGCGCCTGAGACGGTGGCAGCGACCGAGGCCAATGCCGAAAAAAGGAGGTAACGCATCGGGAGATCCTGAAATGGAACCCGATGATTGTACTGACGATGGTGCCGGAATTCAGGACGATCGCCGCTTTTGCGTTAGCGACGGTCCGGGCGATGCTTTCGGCGGGTTCTATTGCAAGCTGTTGTAGTGCTCTAGAGCGACTTTCAACATCTGGGCTGCTTCGTGATGCCCGAGGGCGCTTGCCTCGTCCATCAGCTGCTGGTTCAGTCCGGCGGCAGGGCCGGCACCGAAAGAGAACAGTAGCCGGAGCACATCCGCCCGATTCTGCCTTGCGGCTCTGATCAGGCAGCTGCTGCCGTCGCTGGCGAACAAATCAGTCCGGGCGCCGTGTTCAAGCAGCAGTTCTACGGCGGCTGTTCCCGGCTGACCCACCGCTTCCATCAAGGCCGTCACGCCCTGGTTGTTCTGCAGATCGGGATTCGCATTATTGTTGAGCAGCCGGCGCATGACGGCCGTATCGCCCTTCTGGCAGGCGAGTGCCAACGCAGTCTCTCCGCTGTTGTTCTGGAGATCGGGATCGGCATCGAATGCAAGCAGCGTTTGCACCGCTTTCGCTTCACCCATCGCAGCGGCGTACATCAGCGCAGTCGTGCCGCCACGATCCTGTATATCCGGATCGGCGCCACGCGCCAGCAGAAACTCGGTCGCCGAAAGATGGGTATGCCCGACAGACCACATCAAGGCTGTCATGCCATCCTTATCCTGAACATCAAGCTTCGCCCCGCGGAAGAGCAGTTCTTTTACCACCGCGGTATGGCCGTCGATGCAGGCCTTTATCAGGACAGTGCGTTGTTGGGTATTCCGCAGGTTGGGATCGACACCATGTGCAAGGAGGGCTCTCACGACGCCCGCGTGCCCGTTGTCACAGGCGAGCGCCAATGCGGTCACACCGACATTGTTCTGGAGTGCAGGGTTCGCGCCGTGGGCGAGCAACAGCTCAACGGCATCTTGATGCCCCTTCCGGCAGGCAAACATGAGCGCCGTCCATCCATTCACGTTGCATAAATTCGGATCGGCACCGTGATCGAGCAGTGTTTTGACATTCCCAGTCTGGCAGATTGAAAACCTGACGGCCTCCATGAGCGCCCTGTCGCCGTGGCTATCAGGCGCGTTGGGGTCCGCACCGGCTTCCAGCAACGCAAGCAGGCATCGACTGGAAAGGTATTCTGCTGCGTACCCCAATGGAGAGTAGTACGTACCTAATAATGGCGCATCCCGTCGTTCAGGGTGCGCAGACAGTAATTCCCGGAGGTGGTCTGCGTCATCACGCGCGATGCGGTTGCACATAACTTCCATTAATGACGCGGCGGGCAACAAGCGGTATTCCTCGGGCCGCAGGGAGGCCACGGCCTGTTCGAAGCGCTGCTTGTCTTCAGGCGAACCGGATACGTTATCGATGCGGCCCTGGTCTGCCCCGGACTTGGGCGCATGCCAGACCAGTGGCGCGCTGAGTTTTCCGCCCATTAAAGTGATGCAGTCTCCACGATGCATACCGGCAAAGAAGAAGAGTTTCAGCGGGTCGACTTCCCGCATGTTTTTCTGGCAGTGTTCGATGTAGGCGATAGCGCCGGCCATCAAGTTTTTGGTGGAAAACATGTCGGTGGTACCCGAGCCGGCAAACATCAGCAAATTGGCGCGCTTCCACAGATTGCTTTGCGGATTGATTTGACGGCGCAATGCACCGGAATGACAACTTAAAAAGTAAATGAAAGGCAAGCCTTTGCCTGGCTGGTCCACTCTGCTTGGCGTGATGCCAAGCTGGTCGACCACCATCTTGACCAGTGCCTCCGTGGCAATGCAAGGAAGGGCGCCATGGGGCAGTCCAATGTAATGGGTTTCGCGGTTATTGTTTGTGGCGTTCTGCCCATGCGCACAGATCAGTAAGTGCCCATTTTTGGGAAGCTCTGCAGTGGCCTGCATTACCGCTTGTCTCGCGTTAAGCGCACTGGCATCAATGAATCTGGCCTGCAAGCTTCGACCGTGGAGTAGCTTGTCGATCAACGGTTTTTGGCCGTCGTCCAAGTCATCGCCGTACAAAGCGATGAATTGAGTTCTCGCCGGCTGCGCATTCAGCGGCTGAGTTTCCCGAGGATGTTGGCGAGTTCCTGTGATGGGCTTCATGGATACCTCGTATCGACGTTTCAAAAGAAATTCCGCGCATTCGGAGAGACCGCGATGGTGTGTCCAAGAGGGTGGGTGCGCGGTCGCGTTGCTTCGGGTTTATTCCGCCGCGTTGCTCTGGTCTAGCGCTTGCTGCAACAGCTTGGCGGTCTCGTGATGGCCGTTTTCATGGGTCAGCTCGATCAGCGCCGGATTCAGCCCGGCAGCAACGGATTCGCCGGCAGACAGCAAGACCTTGAGCGCATTCGGACGATTGTCCTTGGCGGCGTAGATGAGTGCGCTGCAGCCTTCTACGTCAAAAATGTCCACGCGCGCGCCATGGGAGAGCAGCAGTTCCACAGCCTCCGCGTTGTCCTTATCGACGGCCAGCATCAATGCGCTCACGCCATCGTCACGCTGTGCATCGGGGTGGGCGCCCGCTTCCAGCAGGAGGCGCATGGCGTCGAGATGACCATTCTCGGCTGCAACGGTCAGCGCGGTATCGCCACGATAGTCGGGTAAGTCAGGGTCTGCACCGTGCTGAATCAATGCGTGAATAATGTCGATGTGGCCGGAAGCGGAAGCCCACATTAATGGCGTGATGCCATCCATGTTCGGCAGATCAGGGTTGGCTTTGGCCTTCAAGAGCAGGCGCGCCGCCTCCGCTCGTCCATCCCTGCAGGCATACACCAACGCGGTATCACCGCAAATGTCCTGAAGATCAATCCTGGCATCGTGCAGCAGTAACATCCGAATGGCATCGGCGTGTCCCTCCCGGCAGGCGAACATCAAGGCGGTCAAGTCGTTATTGTTTTTCAGGTTGACGCTGGCACCGTGATCGAGCAGCGCTTCAACATCGTCAGGATGGCAACTTGAATACATGACGGCGGTCATCAGCGCTGTGTTGCCCTTGCTGTCAGGTGCGTCGGGATCGGCACCCGCGGCCAGCAAGCTGAGCAGGCAGTCATGGGATTGCGTTTCAGCAGCGAACGCCAGGGGCAAGGTATTCAACAGCGCCGGTGTATCCCGCAATGGCGGATGGGCGGCGAGCAATTCCTCCAGACGCTTGGCATCGTTCCGGGTGATGCGGTTGATAAAGACCTCCGTCAGCGATGCGGCTGGCAACAGCCGGTATTCATCGCGGGTCAGCGAAGCCAACATCGTTTCGAAGCGGGTGGTGTCTTCTGGCGAACCGGTCAGGTTGTCGATGCGGCCCTGGTCTTCCCCGGACTTCGGGGCGTGCCAGACCAGGGGTGCGTTGAGATTGCCGCCCATCAGGGTCACGCAGTCTCCCCGGTGCATACCGGCGAAGAACAGCAATTTCAGCGGGTCGACATGGTGCATGCTGCGCTGGCAGTGATTGACATAAGCCACTGCGCCGGCGACCGAGCTACCGGAGGACATTACGTTGGTCTGACTGGAACTGGAAAAGATCAGCAGATTGGCGCGCTTCCAGAGATTACTCTGCGGGCTGATCTGCTCGCGCAATGCGCCCGAACCGCAGCTGAAAAAGTAGATAAAGGGCAGACTCCGGCTCGGTTGGTCGACCCGGATCGGCGCGACCCCCAGGGCTTTGACGATCCTCCGGATCATCGATGCGGTGGCAATCTCCGGATTGCCTCGGTGCGGCAGTTGTAAATGATGGGTATTCAGTCCACGGACAGGCACATTGCCGCCGTGGGCGTACAGCAGCAAATGGCCATCTTTGGGCAGTTCGGCCGAGATGCGCCTGACAACCTGCTTGGCATTGAGTTGACTGCCGTCAACGATGCACGACACCAGATGACTACTGCTTTGCAAAAGATGATCAATAAACGCTTTTGCTTCATCGTTTATGTCATCACCGTAGACCGTCACGAATCGCGTGCTGAGTTCTCGAGGGATGAGTGGCTGGGTGTCACGCGAGGAGGGCGTTGCTGTGTTCACGCATTTCATCGGGGATATCTCTGTAGGCGACGAGCAAGATAGCCGCTTTGGTGTGCGGTAATCGGACTTTGTCGATTTCGTAACCCGGCGATACCCGTCAGTTCCTGACCCAATGCGCGCTAAACGAGCTATGACAGATAAAAAAACCGCCCCGAAGGGCGGTTAGCGTTTGTGTGTGAGCGCGTTAAAACGGTATGCCTTGCTCCACCGAGCGGCCGACCAGCCGCTTGTCCGGTACCGGATCGTCGTGCATGGCCAGCGGCAACTTGTGGTCGGAGGGCCGGTGCAGCATGCGCAACTCGTCACCGACGATTTCTGTCGTATGGCGCTCGATGCCATCTTTACCGGTCCATTTGCGCGTTTGCAGATGGCCTTCGATGTACACCAGCGTGCCTTTTTTCAGGTGCTGGCCCGCGATTTCGGCCAGCCGCTTGTACAGCACCACGCGGTGCCATTCGGTGGCCTCGCGCCTTGCGCCGGTTGATTTGTTCTTCCACGCCTCGCTGGTCGCCACCGACAGGTGCGCGACCGGCTCGCCGCTATTCATTGTGCGGATGTCAGGATCCTGGCCGAGGTGGCCGATCAACAATGCCTTGTTCAGGGTTCCAGTCATGATGAGGTCCTTGATTTTCAGTCAGTGAATGAAAGGAAGCTGCGCCGGCCGATCTGGCGGCGCGAAGCCGGGCTTGCCTCATGCAGGCGCGTGGTGCTCGCTGTCGTGCCCGGCTTCCAGCGCGGCCTTGCGGACATCTTTCGCGTGCGTGAATTCGTCGAGTGCGGCCAGATCCTGCAAAGCCGTGGCTGCGCGGTAGGCTTGCGAGAACGCCTTGTACAGCGCATCGACGCCGGTGGCCTGCTCGATGGACAGTCGCAACTGGGCACGTTGCGCGTCGGACAGTCCGGTGCGTACCGGTTCCTGGGCGCCGCTGTCGAGCCAGGCAAGCAATTCGTGACCGGTATCGGCGTCGGGCCGCAGGATCATGCCGTCGAACAGCCGGGTACGGTCCTTGCCGACATGCGCAAGATGCTGGCTGTCGAGCTCCATGAACACCGTGAATTCATACTCGATGCCATCGCGCATCACGGGTGCGAGGCCGATCTTGCGCACGGTCTGACGGCCGGTACGCTCGTCCTTCTCCTGTACATATTCGGTTTTCGCGCGCATCGTCGCGATCACATGGCAGGGGCTTTGCAGAATCGCCTCGACCAGCGCGTTGTGCTCGGGCGTGACTTGCCGCCATGCCTGCCAGCTGTTGCCGGAGCGGTCAGCAATCTTGCCGTGCCGGTCCAGCGAGCCGCCTTCGCCGCTCCACGCATGCGACAGGCTGTCAATGATGATGGTATGTACGCCGGTGGCCTCCAGCGCGTGAATCGCGTCGATATAACGTGCCGGTGTGAAGGGCGGCTCGAGTCGCAGTACGTCATAGCCTTCCAGTAGCAAATCGGCGTACAGGTCGCCGCTGCCATGCTCCGTGTCGATCATGCCGATCGGCCCGCCCAGACCGTGCGCGATCAGCAGCGCCGAGTAAGTCTTGCCGCTGCCGGCCGGGCCGGACATGCCCAGCCGCAGCTTGGCGCGACATTTGGTCGCACGGTGGATTTCAAACGGTTTCATCGGGCATCCTTCCTTGTTTTCCGGACAGATTTCAAACGCTGCGCGCACGCCCACCTCGGCATGCCAGCGCAGGCCGCCATCGTCAGCCCACGCATTTCCGCAGTCAGCCTCCACGGCAACAGAATCCGATTCGCTCAACCAGAGAAGGCTTGGACAGGAAATACCGGCGAATGCTCAGTCATCCGGATGATTTTTTGTCATGAACCGGCAGCGCGTCCGGAGTGGACGCTGTCGCCGCTGGCCATCCGCCGATGCACAGCGAAGGTCCGCCCGGCGGTTGTCCGGGGAAGGAGGCGCCGGGCCGCAGGCCCGACGCAATGATCGTGCTTACGTCGCCGAGCGCCGCGCGATGAAGCCGCCGAGTCCGAAAATGGTGCCGGTGACCGCCGTGCTTTCGCTGCCGCGCAACGAGAACACGCCGGCAATCTCGGCCGGCGCGCCATTGCTGACCGGGCCGAAAAAACGCGCGCCCAGATGGCCGCTGGCGCTGCCGTGCGTAATCGTGCCGCCGACCGCATTCGCGGTACCGAAGGCGACGGTATTGCTGCTTTCCGCAATGAATTGCGGGACCGGATTCTGGTCTTCATCGACGCGCAGATTAAACAGCCGTACGCGCGCTGTGCGCGCCGCAAAATCCACCTGTATCGTCACGTCGGCAGCAATCGGATAGGGCTCGATCGCACCGTTCGGGCTGTACCAGCCGTGCGCCAGCCCGGCGTAGCTCGCGCTGCCGCTACGCGGAATACTTTTCGCTGCCGTCGGCTCGCCAAAGGCGACGATGCCGCGCCGCGCCTTGTTGTGTTCATCGTCGCCGCCCCACTCGACGATTTCGACCGTGTCCTGCGTGATCCACCCGGCGAGTTGCGCGTGCCGGTAGTTCCAGTTCCACAGATTGCGATAACCCTTGAAGCCGGCAAACGGAATGGCATCCGGCGCCTGTGTCGCGCCGTCCTCGTGCAGCCTTTCTCCCTCCACCTGATCCGGCAGGGTGCCGCCGGCGCGCCAATCGCCGCGCCGCAGCCGCAGGCCATTCTGCGCGGCCGTCACGCAGAGGGTGTCGCCACTGGCGCAATGCCCGGTCGAGGCTTCGCGCGCGAAATAAATGTTGTTCGCGTAGTTGGCCTGGGTGCCAGTACGCAGCACCGGGTTGTTGTTCCAGAAGGCCGTGTCGCTGGCCGCAGGCAGCGCAGTGAGCGTGGCCATGCCGGTGGCCGCCGGCTGTATGCGTCCCCGTGCCAGACCGAAGGTTTCGAGGATCAGCGGGCGTTCATTCGCGCCATCCCATGACAGGCCCAGACCCGCCAGCAGCAGGTTCACTGCGGTGACGGTGCCGTCCGTGGCGCGGGCCACGCGCAGAGTGGCCAGTCCGCGGTCCAGTGGCGTGAGTCCATAGGCAATCTGCGCGTCCGTGCCGCGCTCTCCCGGCGCAGCGAGCAGGTCATTGGTCGATGCAGCGGTCACCTGCACGCCGGAGCCGGTGAGCTTCAGCGGTCCGATGCGGCCGGTTTCCGTGTCGCCACTACAAGCTGACACGCCGGCCGTGCAGATGCCGTTGCCGGTGGTACTGCCGAGGTATTGGTCACCAGCGTCACCGCTGCCGCCGCAGGCTGCGATCATGCACGCCAGCAGCGCGACGATCGCGCTGCGTCCTGTCGAAATGGTCATTACAGCTCCCTGTCAGTGCGTTGAATGAAATTCGCGCCGGATTGCACCGGCTTCGCAGCTGAACTTAGGGCAGGGCAGGCGGCGCTCATTGAGCGCTCACAATCGCGCGCAGAACGCCGACCGCCGGCGATGGCGACCTTTGGCGGTGCACAAGCATGCCGCCCGTCGCGAACGCGTGCTGCTGCGCCGGACGGCAGCCGGCGCGGAAAATCGTCACGAAAAATCGTCCGGCAGAAGTGGCACCCAGCCGTACCCGGAAGGATCGGGCAGGAGGGTCATGCAGAAGGGTCAAGCTGGGATAGCCTGCAGCATCGATTCGCGTGCGCGTTGCCACTCTTTCAGTTGCTGTGGTCGCATCGGCGTGCCGATCAGATAGCCTTGCCCGAGTCCGCAGCCGCAGTCGCGTAGCAGGCTCATCGCCGCCTGGCTTTCGATGCCTTCTGCCACCACCTCGACACCCAGCTTCTGGCCGAGCGCCAGCACGGTCTCGGCGATCGCCAGCGAGCGCGCATCGCTGTCAATGTGCGATACGAAGGCGCGATCGACCTTCAGCTTGTCAATCGGCAGCTGGGCCAGCTGGCTGAGGCTCGAATAGCCGGTGCCGAAGTCATCCAGCGCAATCTTCAGGCCCATCGCCTTGAGCCAGCGTATGGTCTTGGTGGATTCCTCGGCATGGCTCATCACCGTACTCTCGGTAACCTCCAGTTCGAGCATGCCCGGGTCCATCGTGCTGTGGCGCATGGCTGCCAGCAGCCGCTCGCGAAACTCAGCCGAGCGGAACTGCACCGGCGACACATTGACCGCGATGCGCAGTGCCGGCAGGCCGTCGTGCTGCCATTCCTCATGCTGGCGGCAGGCCTCGCGGATCACCCACTCGCCGATCTGGTGGATCAGGCCGCTGGCCTCGGCGGCGGCGATGAAGTCGCCCGGCATCAGCTCGCCGCCGTCGGGCTGGCGCCAGCGGATCAGCGCCTCCACGGCGGTCAGTCGGCCACTGCGTATGTCGATAATAGGCTGGTAGGCCAGATCGAAATCGTCCTTGTTCAGGCTGCGCCGCAGCCTTTGTTCAAGCTCGAACACGCGCGCGGTGTTGCGCCGGATCTCGTCGGAAAAATACTGGTAATTGTTGCGACCGGTGGTTTTGGCGTGATACATCGCCTCGTCGGCTTGCCGGATCAGTGTATCGATGCCGGTGCCATCGCCCGGATACACGCTGATGCCGATGCTGGGCGAAGTGTGCAGTTCGAGCGCCTCGATCCTGTACGGCTCGGACAGCCGCTGTAGTAGTTGCGAGGCGATCGCATCGAGGTGGCTGGCCGACTTCAGGTCGGTCAGCACCGCGACAAATTCATCGCCGCCAAGTCGTCCGACCAGATCGCTGCTGCGCACGGCTTTCTGCAGCCGCCGCGCCACTTCCTGCAGCATCAGGTCGCCAACCCGATGCCCGTAGGTGTCATTGATCGGCTTGAAGCGGTCGAGGTCGAAGAACATCACTGCCAGCATTCGCCCGTGCCGGTGCGAGGCGCTGATCATCTGCGCGCCGAGCTCGTACACCAGCGCCCGGTTGGGCAGTCCGGTCAGCGGGTCGTGCTGCGCGGCGTGCCGGATTTTTTCCTCGGCGCGCTTGAGCTCGGTGATATCCATCGCGAAGCCGCCGACGCCGAAGGGTTCATCGGTGTCGAGATAGCGCAGTGGGAATTTCATCAGCCGGTAGGTATGGGTGCCGCCGTCCGGATGCAGCAAGTCCACTTCCAGCTCATCGGTAGAGCCGGTGCTGAGCACCTTGCGGTTCGATTCCGCCACACGCTCGGCCAGGCTTGGCGGAAATACTTCGCTCATCGGGCGGCCAATGATTTCTGACTCGGGTTTCCCGAGTACGGTAACGAAGCTGCGGTTGATCAGGTGGATGCGTCCGTCCAGATCCTGCATCGACACCAGCACCGGCGTGTGATCGACCAGGCTGCGCAGCTCTGAGCGCTCGCGCAGCAGCGCCGCTTCCATCGTCTTGCGCTGTGAAACGTCCGAGACGAAGGACACGCCCATCTTCCCCAGCGGCGTTTCGGTGACGGTGATCAGCGCCTCGATCGGGAATAGCGTGCCGTCCTTGCGCCGGCCTTCGAGCTTAAGGCCGTGCATCATCGGGCGCTCTTTGGGTGCGGCGAAAAAACTCGCGCGATGGCGCGCATGCGCCGCCCGTTGCGGCACATCCACCAGAACCTCGATCGACTTGCCGAGCAGTTCGCCCGGTTCGTAACCAAACATCCGGTGCGCAGAGCCATTGGCGATGCGGATGGTGCCGTCGGAATTGATGCCGAAAATCCCCTGCGACGAGGATTCCAGCATCGCATGCGTGGTGCGCTCGTTGAGTTCGGACGATTGCCTGAAGTCGTTCAGCGAAGCCACCAGCTCGGCCTTGCGCCGGCGCACGCGCAAATGGATCTCGCCGGCGATACCGAACATGATGGCATCGGCAATAAAAATCCAGACCAGCGCGAGATCGGCCGGATTGCGCACCCGGAAGCTGAACTGCGGTTCGACAAAGAAAAAAACGGCGACCGCCACACAGACCGCACAGGTGAACACGGCCAGGCGTACCCCGCCGTACAGGGCGGCGACGGCAGTCGCGAAAAAATACACCGCGACCGGCCCGACGAACTTCATGATGGGCAACAGCGCATAGCGCAGCGCCGTCAGTGCGCCGATCAGGGCCAGCATCAGCAGGTAGGGCTTGAGGCGAGTCAGTCTTTCCATCGAGGGATGGAGTCGGTGCGGCAGGTAAAGTTCAGCGCGACCCGCAGCAGACGTCGCTGCGGCGTGTTGCCCGGCACGGGGCGCGGGCGTGCGCGCGTGTGTCCCCGTTATAATCCGGCTCTACGCCTATTTGACGCGCATTAACCGCGCGATCGCACTGATCCAGCCCATGCTACCCCGACACAAAGACCAGATTGCCGCCCTTTTCGCCGACGCCATGGCGCCCCTGCTGGCCGGCACCGACCTGGCCGTTCCGGCCGTCACCCTCGAGCGGCCGCGCGACCCTGCGCATGGCGACCTGGCGACCAATATCGCGATGCAGCTGGCGCGTCCGCTGAAAAAGAATCCGCGCGAACTCGCGCAGGCGCTGGCCGACGCGGTGCTGGCGAATCCGGCGCGTCAGGGCCTGCTGGAAGCGATCGAGATCGCCGGCCCCGGCTTCATCAACCTGCGCGTTGCGCTGGCCGCGAAGCAGGAAGTGGTGCACCGCATCCTCGTCGATGCGCAATGCTACGGCCGCGGCAACGGCGGCGCCGGCAGCAAGGTGCTGGTCGAGTTCGTGTCCGCCAACCCGACCGGCCCGCTGCACGTCGGCCACGGACGCCAGGGTGTGCTCGGCGATGCGATCTGCGCGCTGCTCGAGGCGCAGGGCCATGAAGTGCTGCGCGAGTTCTACTACAACGACGCCGGCGTGCAGATCGCCACACTGGCTACCTCGGTGCAGGCGCGCGCGCAGGGCAAGAAGCCCGGCGATGCCGACTGGCCCGACT
>JACCDS010654533.1_pt1 | contig 31174 bp, 29 predicted proteins | sample 7446441 | NCBI WGS metagenome assembly JACCDS01 (sample SAMN15323445, study PRJNA562643) | freshwater metagenome | isolation source: river surface water | place: USA:Blue River Watershed | collected 2017-08-17
AACCAGATCGAGAAGACGTTTGGCCGCCACCTCAGCCGCGTTTACGTGCAGGCCAAGGCCCGCGTGTACGCCGCCGAGCAGATCGACGGCCAGCGCACCGACTTCAAGCGCCTGGGCGTGCTGGGCGACTGGGAACGGCCGTATCGCACCATGGATTTCGCCAACGAAGCGGGTGAAATCCGCGCCTTCAAGCGCGTGATCGAGCGCGGCTTTGTGTACCGGGGCCTCAAGCCCGTGTACTGGTGCTTCGACTGCGGCTCGTCGCTGGCCGAATTCGAGATCGAATACGCCGACAAAAAGAGCGACACGCTGGATGTGGCCTTTGAAGCCGACAACGCCGCGGCGCTGGCCGCCGCCTTTGGCCTGAAGCAATTGCCCGGCGATGGCGCCAAAAAAGCCTTTGCCGTGATCTGGACCACCACCGCTTGGACCATCCCAGCGAACCAAGCCCTGAACGCGCACCCCGAACTGGAATATGCCTTGGTCGACACCCCGCGTGGCGTGTTGCTGTTGGCCGCCAGCTTGGTCGAGAAATGCCTCGAGCGCTACCAACTGAAAGGCCAAGTGATCGCCACCGCCGTGGGCGAAAAACTGCGTGGGCTGGTGTTCCGTCACCCGCTGTATGACACCGTCAGCGCCGAAGAAGGTGGCCCCTTCAGCTACCGCCGCCCCTCGCCGTTGTACTTGGCCGACTATGTGACGGCCACCGACGGCACCGGCATCGTGCACTCGGCACCCGCCTACGGTGTGGATGACTTCAACTCATGCATCGCCAACGGCCTGAAATACGACGACATCTTGAACCCTGTGCAGGGCAACGGGGTGTATGCCGCTGAGTTGCCTTTCTTTGGCGGCCAACACATTTGGAAAGCCTGTGCCCGCGTGATCGAAGTGCTGAGCCAGAGCGACCGCTTGATGTCCACCGTGGAAATCACCCACAGTTACCCGCATTGCTGGCGCCACAAAACCCCCGTCATCTACCGCGCTGCGGCCCAGTGGTTTGTGCGCATGGACGATGGCGTTGGCGTTTTCACCAAAGACAAGGCACCGAAAACCCTGCGCCAACTGGCGCTGGATGCGATTGAGCAAACCCAGTTCTATCCTGAAAACGGCAAAACACGTCTGCGCGACATGATCGCCAACCGCCCTGACTGGTGCATTTCTCGCCAACGTTCTTGGGGCGTTCCTGTGCCATTTTTCTTGCACAAAGACAGTGGTGAGTTGCACCCACGCACCATGGAAATCTTGGACCAAGCCGCCGACATTGTTGAACAAGGTGGCATTGAAGCCTGGAGCCGAGTCACCGCCGAGCAAATGTTGGGCTCAACAGATGCCCCGCACTACACCAAGAGCACCGATATTTTGGAAGTCTGGTTTGACTCAGGCAGCACCTTCCAGCACGTGCTGCGTGGCAGCCACAAAGACGCCTATGGTGTGCCGCCCTTCCACGGCCAAGGCCCTGAAGCCGATCTGTACTTGGAAGGCCATGACCAACACCGCGGCTGGTTCCACAGCTCGTTGTTGCTGGGCTGCGCTTTGTATGACCGTGCGCCCTACCGAGGCCTGCTGACCCACGGCTTTGCCACCGACGGCCAAGGCCGCAAGATGAGCAAGTCGCTGGGCAACACCGTGGAGCCACAAACCATCAACGCCAAAATGGGCGCTGAAATTGTTCGCCTCTGGGTGGCCAGCACCGATTACTCGGGCGACCTGAACATCGACGACAAAATTTTGGCCCGTGTGGTGGATGCCTATCGCCGCATTCGCAACACCTTGCGCTTTTTGTTGGCCAACGTGAGCGATTTCAACCCTGCCACGGACAGCGTGCCCGACCACCAATTGCTGGAGATCGACCGCTTTGCGCTGGCCCGCGCCGCCGAGTTGCAAGCCGACATTCGCAGCCACTTTGACGCGTATGAATTCCACCCCGTGGTCTCTAAACTGCAAATCTATTGCTCAGAAGATTTGGGCGCGTTTTATTTGGATGTGCTGAAAGACCGCCTCTACACCACCGCGCCCAAATCTTTGGCACGGCGCAGTGCGCAAACTGCGCTGTACCGCATCACCCACGGCATGCTGCGCTGGATGGCGCCTTTCTTGTCGTTCACCGCCGAAGAAGCATGGGGCACGTTTGGCAGCTCCGAGTCCATTTTCATGGAAACCTTCGGCGATTTTGGTCAAGCCGACACGGTGCTGTTGGCCAAGTGGGGCCGCATTCGCGAGATTCGCGATTTGGTGAACAAAGACATCGAAAACTTGCGTGCGGCAGGCCAAGTCGGGGCCTCATTGCAAGCGGATATCCATCTGCAAGCGCCAGCGGCAGATCACGCGCTTTTGAGCAGCTTGGGCGCCGACATCAAATTTGTCTTCATCACCTCCAAAGTGACTCTGGCGCTGGGTGATGCATTGGCGGTGCAAGTCACGCCCAGCCAAGCCGCCAAATGCGAACGCTGCTGGCACTATGCCGACGATGTGGGCCATGACGCAGCTCACCCCACCATTTGCGGCCGATGCGTGAGCAACTTGCATGACGCAGGCGAAACCCGCCAAATTGCTTGATCGTCCCCCACCTTTTTCAACCTTCAGGCAAGTCCATGGCCAGCTCCAAAAAATTCGGCAAAGGCCCAACGGGCAGCGGCCACAGCATGACGCTGTGGCTGGGCATTGCCCTGCTGATTTTTCTGCTCGACCAATTCACCAAAGTGTTGGTGCTCGGGGCGTTTCAGCTGGGCGACAGCACACCCATCACCTCGTTTTTTAATTTGGTGCGGGTGCACAACCACGGCGCGGCTTTCTCGTTTTTGGCCGATGCTGGCGGCTGGCAGCGTTGGTTCTTCACGGGCATTGGCGGCGTGGCAGCGGTCTTCATGTTGTGGATGCTGTATTCGCATGCAGGCCAAAAGTTGTTCAGCTTGGCCGTTGCCCTCATCTTGGGCGGTGCGATTGGCAATGTGGTCGACCGCTTGATGCACGGCTATGTGGTCGACTTCTTGGACTTTTATTGGGGCCGCTGGCATTTTCCAGCCTTCAATGTGGCCGACAGTGCCATCAGTGTGGGGGCGGCCCTGTTGATCTTGGACGAAATTTTGCGCGTCAGACGCGGCCGATAAAAAAAGCCCGCCGAAGCGGGCTTTTTTGTGGCCTTAACCATCACAGCGTGATGATGGTGCAACCGGTGGTTTTGCGGGCCTCCAGGGCAATGTGTGCATCTTGGATGTTGGCCAGCGGGAAAGTCTGGTCAATGTGGATCTTGACCTTGCCACTGGTCACGGCCGCGAACAAATCATCGGCCATATCCTGCGTGCTTTCACGCGTGGTGATGTGGCTGAACAAGGTCTGACGCGTCACATAGATCGAACCCTTGGGGCCAAGGATGCCGGGCGCAAACGGCGCCACGGCACCCGATGCGTTACCAAAGCTGGCCATCAATCCGAACGGTGACAAGCAATCCAAGGATTTGTCCCAAGTGTCTTTGCCCACCGAGTCGTAAACCACCTTCACGCCTTGACCGCCGGTGATCTCTTTCACCTTGGCCTGGAAGTCGTCGGTAGCATAGTTCACGCAAAACTCGGCGCCGTTGGCCAAGGCCAAGGCGCACTTGGCATCGCTGCCCGCGGTGCCAATCAAACGCAGGCCCAAAGCCTTGGCCCACTGGCAAGCGATCAAGCCCACGCCCCCTGCGGCGGCATGGAACAGCACAAAGTCTCCCGCTTTCAAGCCGCCTTGCGGCAAAGTGCGCTTGAGCAAATACTGCACCGTGAGCCCTTTGAGCATCATGGCCGCACCGGTCTCAAACGAAATGGCGTCGGGCAGTTTGCACACGCACTTGGCGGGCATCACGCGCACTTCGCAATAGCTGCCGGGCGGTTGGCTGGCGTATGCGGCGCGGTCTCCCACCTTCAGGTGCGTCACGCCCTCGCCCACGGCTTCCACCACGCCAGATGCCTCCATGCCCAGCTTCAAGGGCATAGGCAGAGGGTACAAACCGGCACGCTGGTAAACGTCAATGAAGTTCAGGCCGATGGCCTTGTGTCGAATACGGATCTCACCGGGGCCGGGCTCGCCCACGGTCACATCGACCAACTTCATAACTTCGGGGCCGCCGTTTTGGTCTATCTGGACAGCAAGGCTCATAGCAATCTCCTGAAAGGGTGAACTCAAACGATGCGTGACTTTGCCACGAAATGGATTGCCTGAGCATGGGTCAGGGACAGTTCGGCGACAGCGGGAAAACCCGAGTGCCGCTACATTTCCTGCATGTCGCAAAAAATCACCCCTTTGTCCGCCCTCTTACTGACGGTTCCGCCACTGCTTTGGGCCGGCAACGCGGTGGTGGGCCGCCTGGTCAACAACTTGGTACCCCCGATCACTCTCAATTTTTTGCGCTGGGGGGTGGCCTTGTTTATCTTGCTGCCACTGGCTTCGTGGGTGTTGCGTCGCAGCAGCGGTCTGTGGCAACACTGGCGGCGCTTTGCGCTATTGAGTTTGTTGGGGGTCGGCTGCTACAACGCCCTGCAATACCTGGCGCTCCAAACATCCACCCCACTGAATGTGACTTTGGTCGCCGCCAGCGGCCCGGTGTGGATGCTGGCGATTGGAGCCTTGTTTTTTCAGGCCCCTGTTCGCCGCGCACAAATGTACGGTGCCGTGTTGTCCATCTTGGGCGTGTTGGTGGTCTTGTCGCGCGGCGATTGGGCGCAACTCATGGCGGTGCGTTTGGTGGCAGGCGACTTGTTCATTTTGCTGGCCACGGCCTGCTGGTCTTGGTACAGCTGGTTGCTGAGCCGCCGCGACGAGCCCGAAGCCATTCGCCAAGACTGGGCGGCTTTCTTGCTCGCCCAAGTGGTTTTTGGTCTGGCTTGGTCGGGCTTGTTCGCGAGCATGGAGTGGGGCTTGACCGACGCACACATTACTTGGGGTTGGCCACTCATCAGCGCGTTGGCCTTTGTGGCCGTGGGCCCCGCGGTGCTGGCCTACCGCTGCTGGGGCATGGGTGTGCAACAAGCGGGGCCGGCCGTGGCAGGCTTTTTTGCCAACCTCACGCCGTTGTTTGCAGCCATTTTTTCAGCTGCGTTTTTGGGTGAGTTGCCCCACCTGTACCACGCGCTGGCGTTTGGTTTGATCATTGGCGGGATTTGGGTCTCATCGCGACAGTGAAGCCGGGGCCAACGAAGTGGCCCCGCAAGCGTCAATAAGTTCCGGGATACGCCCCACCATCGGCCAACACATTCTGGCCTGTCATGTAAGCCGCATGCTGGCTGCACAAAAAGGCGCAGATTGCGCCAAACTCTTGCGCGTTGCCGTATCGTCCCGCCGGAATTTGCGCTTGCTGAATGGCGCGCATTTCTTCGACTGTTTTGCCCTGCTTTTGCGCCATCGCGGGCAGCGTGGCGCGGATGCGGTCGGTGTCAAATTTGCCGGGCAACAGGTTGTTGATGGTCACCCCTTGCGCCGCGATTTTGCTGCGCGAAGTGCCCGCCACAAAACCCGTTAAGCCACTGCGTGCGCCATTCGACAAGCCCAGAACATCGATGGGTGATTTCACAGCGCTGGAGGTGATGTTGACGATGCGGCCAAAGCCCCGCGCCGCCATGCCGTCCACCGTCGCCTTGATCAGCTCAATCGGGGTCAGCATGTTGCCGTCGATGGCTTTGATCCACGCGTCACGGTCCCACTCACGGAAGTCGCCTGGCGGTGGGCCACCGGCGTTGGTGACCACGATGTCGTAGTTTTTGCCAGGACCGCCGGCCACATGCCAGATGGCTTCACGCCCGGCGGCGGTGGTGATGTCTTGTGCCACAGCAATCAGCTGCACTCGGCCACCAGTCTCCGCGCGCAAGTCATCAACGGTTTTGTTCAGCACTTCTGCCCCGCGCGCAACCATGACCACGTTCACGCCTTCCAGCGCCAGGGCGCGGGCGCAGCCCCAGCCCAAGCCTTTACTTGCGCCGCCCACCAACGCCCATTTGCCAGCAATCCCTAAGTCCATTTTTGATCTCCTTGATGATTCAAACTTTGGGGGTCCGTGTGACCCAAAAAACACCCGACAACACCAACGCGGTGCCGCCCACAATCCAGATATTGAATGGCTCGCCCAAAATGAGCACGCCCATCAGCAAAGTGGCCATGGGGCCCACCATGCCGGTCTGGGCCGTCAGGCCAGAGCCAATGCGTTCAATTGCCATCATCACCAAAAGCACCGGCACGGCAGTGCAGGCGGTGGCGTTGAGCAACGACAACCAAATCACAGGTTCGGCCACTTGCGCGGCACTCAGGGGGCGCAACAACAAAAATTGGCCGATGCAAAACAAGCACGCCACCGAGGTCGCCCAACCGGCCAAACGCAATGAACCCAAGCGCTGCACCATTTGCCCGCTGTAGCTCAGGTACAGCGCATAGCTGATGGCACTGCCCAACACCAACAACGCACCCCAAACGGCATTTTTGCCATCCAGCGAAGCTTCGTGTCCGAACACCAGCATCACCCCGGCATAGCTGATCAGCATGCCCACGCCTTGGCGGTAGCTGATCTTGCGGCCATACAGCAACCAGCCCAGCACCAGCACCAACGTGGGGTTGAGGTACAAGATCAGTCGTTCCAATGAAGCGCTGATGTACTCAAGGCCCCAAAAGTCGAAAAACGAAGCGAGGTAATAACCACTGAAACCCAACCCCAAGATGCCCAGCCAATCGCGGCCAGCCATGCGGGGCTTGCCACGGCCTGCCCACCAGGCCATGAGCAAAAAAAAGGGCAGTGCAAACAACATGCGATACATCAGCAAGGTCACCGCATCAACATCGTATCGATAAGCCAGCTTGACGATGATGGCCTTGCCGCTAAATGCAATCGAGCCCGCCATGGCCATGATGAGGCCGGTGGTCAAGTTCGAGAAACGGGGCAACCCCATTAAAAGCCCACCGCTTGACCGTCTCGGCGGGGATCGCTGGCAGCCATGTAGCCTTCCACGCCCGGATCGCCCATGCGCCAAATGAACTGACCCGCGCCAAAGTCTTGGTACGAGTCGTTGATGATGTCCATCTGATGCCCGCGCGCGGCCAGGCCTTGCACCGTGTCAGGGTTCATCGCGGCTTCGACGTTGATGTTCAGACCCGTGTTGTAGCGCCAGCGAGGCGCGTCGCAAGCGGCTTGCGGGTTTTGCTGGTAGTCAAGCATGCGCACCAGCGTTTGCACGTGGCCTTGCGGCTGCATGTTGGCCCCCATCACACCATAGCTCATGACAGGTTGCCCGTTGCGCGTCAGGAAAGCCGGAATGATGGTCTGAAACGGCCGCTTGCCCGGCGCCACCAAATTGGCCTGGTTGGGGGCATGGAGATGGGTGCTGAAACCATGTCCACGGTTTTGCAAACTGATGCCATAAGTGGGCTCCACCACGCCCGAACCAAAACCCATGAAGTTGCTTTGAATGAAGCTGATCATCATGCCGTTTTCGTCAGCCGCAGTGAGGTAAATGGTGCCACCCTTGACCGGGTTGCCGGCCTTGAAATCTTGTGCCTTATTCAGGTCAATCAGCTTGGCTCGGCTGGCCAAATAGGCCGGGTCCAGCATTTGCTCGGGCGTGACTTGCATGTAACGCGGATCGGCCACATAGCGGTACACATCGGCAAAGGCGAGCTTCATGGCCTCGATTTGCAAATGCTGAGAATCCACGCCATCCACCTTGTGGCTCGCCAAATCGAAGTGAGACAAAATGCCCAACGCGATCAGGGCTGCAATGCCTTGCCCATTGGGCGGGATTTCGTGCAGGGTGTAGCCACGGTAATCCTGGGCGATGGGCTTGACCCACTCGGGTTGGTAATTGGCCAAGTCTTTCGCGGTGATGCTGCCGCCATGCTCTTTGGCAAAGCGCTCAATGGCTTCGGCGATCTCGCCACCATAAAGGGCCTGCCCTTTGCTGGCCGCAATGGCTCTGAGGCCGCGGGCCGCATTTTTGAAGCGGAACAATTCACCCACTTCAGGGGCACGACCCCAAGGCAAAAAACTCTCTGCAAAGCCCGGTTGCGAGCGCAATTCGGGCGTCGCCGCTGCCCACTTTTGTTGCACCACCACGGGCACCAAATAACCGCGCTCGGCCACATCGATGGCAGGCTCTAGCAAATCGGCAAAAGGCAATTTGCCAAACCGCTCACTCAAGGCCACCCAACCGGCTACGGCACCGGGCACCGTCACCGAGTCCATACCGCGCTTAGGCGGATTCAGCGCATCAGCGCCATATTTGCGGTGAAAGTAATCAGGCGTCCAAGTGGCAGGTGCAGGCCCTGAGGCGTTCAGGCCTTGCAGGGTTTGGCCGTCCCACACGATGGCAAAGGCATCTGAGCCCAAACCGCAGCTCACCGGTTCGGTTAGGGTAATGACCGCCGCTGCGGCAATCGCGGCATCCACCGCATTGCCGCCCTTGAGCATCATGCGCAAACCGGCCTGAGCAGCCAGCGGGTGCGAAGTGGACACGATGTTGCGCGCAAACAGCGGCAAGCGGGTGCTGGTGTAGGGGTAGTGGTGATCAAATTTCATGTGACGTTATTTTCTCAGAGCCCTCGGAAAACTGCTGCACCCACGCGACAAGACCACGCGACAAGACCACGCCACATGACCACGCGACAAGACCACGTGTATAGGCCCAAACACCCGAGCCCAAAATGACAACGGCCTCCGAAGAGGCCGTTGCTGCAAGTCAAGCTGTAAAGATCAATCTTCGACGAAAGCTTCTTCTCGCTTGGACTTGATGGAGGGCAGCGCCACCACAATCAGCAGCAGCAGAGCCACCGCCAACAAACTGGCCGACAAAGGACGGGTCACAAACACACTCCAGTCGCCACGCGACAAGAGCATGGCGCGGCGCAGGTTTTCTTCCATCATCGGGCCCAAAATGAAGCCCAGCAGCAAAGGTGCTGGCTCCATGCCGAGCTTGATGAAGATGTAACCGATCACACCAAACATCGCCACCATCCAGATGTCCCAAGTGTTGTTGTTGGTCGAGTAAACCCCAATGGCGCAGAACAACACAATGGCCGGAAACAACCAGCGGTAAGGCACCGACAGCAACTTGATCCAGATGCCAATCAAGGGCAGGTTCAAGATGATCAGCATGGCGTTACCAATCCACATCGAGGCAATCAGACCCCAGAACAACTCGGGGTTGCTGGTCATGACCTGTGGGCCAGGTTGGATGTTGTGGATCGTCATCGCGCCCACCATCAAGGCCATCACCGCGTTGGGTGGAATGCCCAGCGTCAGCAAAGGAATGAAAGAGGTTTGCGAGGCCGAGTTGTTGGCCGACTCAGGCGCCGCCACGCCGCGGATGTTGCCTTGGCCGAAGGGCACTTCACCGGGACGGATTTTGGTTTTCTTCTCAATTGTGTAGGCCGCAAAAGCTGCCAGCAAAGCACCGCCGCCAGGCAAGATGCCCAAGGCAGAGCCCAGCGCCGTGCCGCGCAACACAGCAGGCACCATGTTTTTGAAGTCTTCGGCATTGGGCATCAGACCGGTCACTTTGGCCGTGAACACTTCGCGGTCTTCTTCGGGCTTGGACAAGTTGGAGATGATCTCGCCGTAACCGAACACACCCATAGCAATCACAATGAAGCCCACGCCATCGGTCAATTCAGGAATATCGAAGCTGAAACGCGCCACACCCGAGTTCACGTCGGTGCCGATCAAGCCCATCAACAGGCCCAACACAATCATGCCAACCGCTTTGATGAGGGAGCCGGAAGCCAAGACCACCGCACCGATCAAGCCCAACACCATGAGTGAGAAGTATTCGGCAGGGCCGAATTTGAAGGCCACTTCGGTCAAGGGGCCGGCGAAGGCGGCCAAGATCAAGGTGCCCACGCAACCGGCAAAGAAAGAACCCAAACCAGCTGCGGCCAAAGCCGGGCCAGCACGGCCTTTGCGGGCCATTTGATAGCCGTCGATCATGGTCACCACCGACGACGCTTCGCCCGGCAAGTTGACCAAAATGGCCGTGGTAGAGCCACCATATTGAGCGCCGTAATAAATACCCGCCAACATGATGAGCGCCGCCACAGGAGGCAAGGCATATGTCGCAGGCAGCAACATGGCGATGGTGGCCACAGGGCCCACGCCAGGCAAGACACCGATCAGGGTACCCAGCAAACAGCCGATGAACGCATAAATGAGGTTTTGAAAGGTGAACGCCACCCCAAAACCGAGCGCGAGGTTGTCAAACAGTTCCATGAATTATTTCTCCTCAACCGGTAATGAAGGTAGGCCAGACTGGGAACTGCAGCTTGAGCAACATCACAAAAGCGCCGTAACTGCCGATCGACAAAATCGTCGCCAGCACCAAAACTTCTTTGAGCTTGAAAGTGTCCCCCGCCAAGCTGACCACCAAAGTGGTGCCATAGATGGCCACGATCAGGCCCATGGCCGGAACGCCCAAACTGGGCAAGCCAGCCAACAAAATGCCAAACAACAAGTTGCCCGCGATGATGAAGATCAAGGGCTTCCAAGCCCAAGAGCCGATCTTGTCGCCGCTTTGCGTTTCAACCGTCAAGGCTTTGAACATGATGAAAGCGCCAATCACGGCCAACAAAATGCCCAGCAACAAAGGGAAGTAACCCGGCCCCATGCGGGCACCTGTGCCAACGGAATAGTTGGTTGCGCCAATGGCGAAGGCCGCACCGGCTACGGTGTAGAACAGACCGGAAAAAAAGTCTTTTTGACTCTTGATGTTCACGCGATATCTCCTCTGATTTGAGTTGTGCCGATTCTGCGGGAACATTTCCTTCCAGGCGATGTGGCTTACACCTACGTTAAGGGGGGTTAAACCCTATGGTTAACCCTAATGACGACGGAGTATGTGAGGACAGAGCCCAAAACTTACTTGACTAGGGGCTTGAAGACCTTGAGCCATTTGGGCGCAGGCAGACCCCATTGCTCTTCGATGGCAAGCGCAGCGGACACCAAAGCGTCTCGCGAAGGTCGGCTGGCGGTGCGCTGCGCCAAGACAATGGCGTTGCCCTCGCGGGTGGGCTTGAAGATCCAGACCGCATCCTCGCCAAAGGCGGCGCAAATTTTTTCAACGCTTTCGCCATAGCTGGACGAGCGGCCAAACAAGTTCACCGTCATGCAGCCTTGTTGGGTCAACAGCTCACGGCAGTGGCGGTAAAAGTCGGGCGTGTCCAACACCGGGGCAGCGGCCTCTTCGTCGTACAAATCCACCTGCAAGGCATCGACGGTGCCGCGCCATTCGTCTTTTTGAATTTCAACCGAGGCATCGGCCAACACCACACGCAAACGCGCGTCATCAGGTGGCAAACGAAACCAGCCCCGGCAGGCATGCAAAACGCCGGGGTTGAGCTCCACCGCGGTGCAGGTCATCTTGAGTTTTTTGTAACAAAACTTGGTGATGGTGCCGGCGCCCAAGCCCAATTGCATGGCATGCGCCCCTTTGACATCGGCCTGAGGAAAAAACAGCAGCCAGCCGAACATGCGCTGCACATATTCGAGCTCAATGTCGTAGGGCCGGTCGAGAAACATCGAGCCCTGAATCCACTCGGTGCCCAAGTGCAGGTAACGGATATCGCCATCTTCTGAGAAGTTGACTTCGGGTAATTCTGGGAGGGCAGCAGCGCTTTTTTTTCGACTCATGGGGCGTGATGGTACAGAGATGCCAACTTGGGCAACACGCGTTGTGCGTTCAGTGTGGTGGCGTGGGCCAAGGCCGTTAAATCGAGGCCCCGCAACTCGGCCATTGCTTGCGCAATGCGTGGCAACTCTGCCGGGCTGTTGCGGCCTTGCAGTGCGCCTGCGGCTCGCTGCTCAGCGGTTTGGTAAAGCCATTGCGGCGGAATATCGGGCGCATCGGTTTCAAGCACCAAGGCGCTGAGCGGCAACTCTTGCGCCAAACGGCGCAACTGCAACGACCGCTCATAGGTCAGGGTGCCACCAAAGCCCAGCGCGAAACCCAAATCGATAAATGATTGCGCTTGTTGGGCGCTGCCATTGAAGGCATGGGCAATGCCCGAAGACACGGCGCATTGGCGCAAGCCTTTGAGCAACAGATCGGCAGAACGGCGCACATGCAATATCACGGGCAATCGGTGCTTTGCGGCCAACTTCAATTGCGCCGTATAAAAAAACCATTGCCGCTCACGCATCTCGGGTGTGCACAAGGCAGGCACAAAAAAATCAAGCCCGATTTCGCCCACCGCCACCAACCGCGGGTCGTCTCGGCGGGCCGTCAAAGCACGCTCGAGTGCCTCAAGGTCTTGCTCTTGGGCCTGCGGCACATACAAGGGGTGAATGCCCAAGGCGTAGGCGTCGTCATGCCGCTCGGCCAACTGCGCCACGGCATCCCAGTGCGCCGCCTGCACGGCCGGAATCACGCAGCGGTGAACGCCAAGCTGCCGTGCACGGCCCCGCACTTCATCGCGGTCGGCATCAAACTCTGCTGCATCCAAGTGGCAGTGGGTATCGGTCCACATGGTTTGGCGCGCCTTCTGACCCAGTCAAGCCGATGCTTGCAGCACACCTTTGACGAGGTTGAGCTGTCGGTCGCAGCGCGCCGCCAGCGCAGAGTCATGCGTGACCACCACAAACGCCGTATCGCGCTCACGCGCCAATTGCAGCATCAGCGCAAACACGCTGTCCGCGGTTTCACGATCAAGGTTGCCGGTCGGCTCGTCGGCCAGCACACAGCTGGGGTCGTTCACCAAAGCGCGCGCCATCGCCACACGCTGACGCTCTCCGCCCGACAACTCAGAGGGACGGTGGTGCAAGCGATCCGCCAAACCCACCCGCTGCAGCCATTGCGCAGCAACCACTGCGGCTTCTGCACGATCTTGCCGGCGTATCCACAAGGGCATGGCCACGTTGTCCAAGGCACTGAACTCGGGCAACAAATGGTGAAACTGGTAAACGAAACCCAAATAGCGGTTGCGCCAATGGCCTTGCTCTGCAGGACTCAACGCCGACAACAATTGGCCATTGAGATGAACCGTGCCCTGGGTCGGCGCGTCCAGCCCCCCGAGCACATGCAGCAAGGTGCTTTTGCCCGATCCCGAGGCCCCCACGATGGCCAGCGTTTCGCCCGCCTGCACCGCCAAATCAACGCCTTGCAACACCGTCACATCCAAACGACCTTCGTGAAAACGCTTGGTCAAGCCGCGGGCTTGCAACACCGGGCCTTTGTTGATGGGGTTATTCATAGCGCAACGCCTCCGCTGGGTTGACTTGGCTGGCTCGCCAGCTGGGGTACAGCGTGGCCACAAAAGCCAGCACCAACGAAAGAATGACGACCGGCCCAATGTCACTGGCCAAAGGCTCGCTGGGCATGCGGCTGATCAGATAAATGTCGCGCGGCAAGAAGCTGGCGTTGAAGAGTGTTTCCAGCGCGGGCACGATCACATCGATGTTGAAGGCCACCAACAAGCTCAACAACAATCCGCTCAAGGTGCCGATCACCCCCACCGTCGCCCCTTGCACCACAAAAATGCCCATGATGCTGCGGGGACTGGCGCCCAGGGTGCGCAAGATGGCAATGTCGGCCCGCTTGTCAGTCACGGTCATCACCAAGGTGCTCACCAAATTGAAGGCGGCCACGGCCACGATGAGGGTCAAGATGATGAACATCATGCGTTTTTCGACCTGCACAGCGGCAAACCAAGTTTTGTTTTGCTGCGTCCAATCGCGCACAAAAAAGGTCGGGCCCAAGTCCAGTTGCAGTTCTCGCGCCACCAAGCGCGCTTGGTGCAAGTCGCGCAGCTTCAGGCGCACACCACCGGGGCCCTCAAGGCGAAACATGCGTGCCGTATCGCTCACATGCATCAGGGCCAGCGCCGAGTCGTACTCGTAGTGGCCAGACGAAAAAGTGCCGACCACTTCCATTTGTTTCATGCGCGGCACGATGCCCGCTGGGGTCACTTGCCCCGAAGGCGAAACTAGGGTCACCGGATCGCCGCTTTGCACGCCCAAGTTGTTGGCCAAGTCGCGGCCCAACACCAAGCCAAACGCACCCGCTTGCAATCGGTTCAGCACCCCGGCTTGTGTCTCACTGGACAAATCACTGACTTCGGGCTCCAGCGCGGGGTCGATGCCACGCACCAGCACCCCCTTCATGTCCTCACCGCGGGCCAACAGGGCTTGGGCGGTGATGAAGGGCGCAGCCCCCACCACCTGTGGGTGCGCTTTCAGGCGCGCCAACAGCGCCGGCAAGTCTGCCACGGCCGTGCCATCGGCAGCGTAAACCTCGATGTGTGACACCACGCCCAACATGCGGTCACGCACTTCTTTCTGAAAGCCATTCATGACGCTCAGCACAATCACCAAAGCCGCCACACCGAGGCCAATGCCCAGCATCGACACGCCCGAAATGAAAGAAATAAAGCCGTTGCGGCGGGTCGCGCGGCCAGCCCGCGTGTAGCGCCAGCCGAGCAACAGCTCATAGGGAATGTTTTTAAACAGGGACATAACCCATATTGTGCAGTGCGTCTTGGGCAACTGCGACAATCCACCCCCATGCACCTGATCATTCCGTATGCAGCCAGCCACGCCCTCCCCGCTTCAGAGGCATTCAAGGGCCTGCAATTGCGCAATTTGCAAGCGCTGTTGCCGCAGTTGCAGCGCCAGCAAACGCTGCAAGACCCTGAACCGACACCCTTGCAGCTGCCGCATGAACGACTGCACGCCCAAGCCTTGGGCTGGCCAATCGATGCCCCAACTTTGCCCTGGGCCGCTTGGCAACAGTTAGAGCAAGGCCACCCGAGTGCCGAGCCACAAGCCTGGATGACCCCCTGCCATTGGCAAGTGGGCATGGACCAGGTGGTGATGGCCGATCCGGCGCACTTGCACTTGAGTGACGAAGAGTCTCAGCAGTTGCTGCAGGCCATGCAACCCTTTTTGCAAGAAGATGGCCTGCATGTCACATGGCACAGCCCCTTGCAGTGGCACGTTCGTGGGGCCATGCTGGCCGACTTGGCCACCGCATCGTTGGACCGCGTGGTGGGTCAAAACGTGAAGCCTTGGCTGCCTGACCACCCGGCTGCACGCCCATTGCAACGGCTGCAAAGCGAAATGCAAATGCTGCTTTACAACCACCCGGTGAACGATGCTCGCGATGCCCGCAGGCAACACACTGTCAATTCTTTCTGGCTGCATGGCGCAGGGGCATTGCCTGCAGCCACAGCCACAGCCACAGCCACAGCCACAGCCACAGCCCCTGACTCTCAGCCCGCCCCACCCGTGAAGGTTGTTCAGAACCTGCGCGCCAGCGCTCTGCACGGCGACTGGCCAGCATGGCAACAGGCTTGGCACACACTGGACACCACGGTCATCGCCGATGCTTTGCAACACTTCAATACGACCGGGCAACTCACACTCAGTTTGTGCAGTGAGCATGCGGCGCACACCTACACCGCAGCCTCAATGGCCTGGCACCAACGCGCATGGCGACAGGTGCGCCATGGGCTCTCATCAGACTCACCCACAGCGGCACTGCAAGCCTTGATCACCCCATGAATTTACTCACCCGAGACGTGCCCCCCCGCAGTGCCTGGGCGCTGGAACAAGCAGGCATCCACCCCCTGCTTGCTCGGCTTTATGCCGCCCGAGGCGTGCTGTCCAAAGACGAGTTGGACGATGCCCTGAACCTGTTGCTGCCCCCTGCCGGCATGCTGGGCACTGGCGCTGCCGCCCAATTACTGGCCGATGCCATGGCCCAAAACAAGCGCTTGTGCGTGGTGGCCGACTACGACTGCGATGGCGCCACCGCCTGCGCCGTGGCAGTGCGCGGCCTGCGCACGCTGGGCGCCCAACATGTCAGCTATTTGGTGCCCGATCGCGTGGTGGATGGTTATGGCCTGACCCCTCCGATTGCCGAGCGCGTGCATGCGCAAGGAGCGGATGTGCTGATCACTGTGGACAATGGCATTGCCAGCGTTGCAGGAGTGCAAGCGGCGCAGGCCTTGGGGCTACAAGTGCTGGTAACCGACCACCATTTGCCCGGCTCAGAGCTACCGGCAGCCGAGGTCATCGTCAACCCCAACCAACCGGGATGCGGCTTTGTCAGCAAGTCGATTGCAGGGGTCGGCGTGATGTTTTATGTGCTGTTGGCCTTGCGTGCCGAACTGCGCCAACGCGGGTTATTTGACGCCCAAAACCAACCCCGGCTGGATGCCTTGCTGCCCTTGGTGGCCTTGGGCACAGTGGCCGATGTGGTGAAACTCGATGCCAACAACCGCCGTTTGGTGGCGCAAGGATTGCGCCGCGTGCGCGCAGGCGCAATGCCCCCTGGCATGGCCGCCTTGATGCGGGCGGCGGGTCGCGAGACGGCCAAGGCCACGACATTTGATTTTGGTTTTGCGTTGGGCCCGCGCATCAATGCCGCTGGCCGTTTGGCCGACATGACGCTCGGCATTGAATGCCTGCTGACCGACGACGCAGGCCGCGCTGACGAACTGGCCAAACAGCTCGATGCCATCAACCGCGAGCGCCGGGTCATTGAAGGCGACATGCGCGAGATGGCCATGGAGATGGCCGAATCTTTGTTTGACGAAGGCGATGAGCCGCCGCCTGCGATTTGCGTGTTCGACCCTGATTTTCATGAGGGCGTGGTGGGCATCGTGGCCTCGCGCATCAAAGACAAATTGCACCGCCCCACATTTGTTTTTGCCGCCAGCAGCGCTCCTGGCAAAGAGCACGAACTCAAAGGTTCAGGCCGCTCGATTGCCGGTTTTCATTTGCGCGACGCGCTCGATTTGGTCGCTAAACGCGCACCGGGCGTGTTGCTGCGTTTTGGCGGACACGCCATGGCTGCTGGCTGCACGATTGCCGAAGAACATTTGGACTTGTTTGAAGAAACGCTCAACCAAGTGGCGCTGGAATGGCTGGACGCGGCCACCCTGCAACGGCGACTGGAAACCGATGGGCCGTTGCCTGCCGAGTACCGCCGAGTGGATTTGGTGGAGATGTTGCAACACGAGGTGTGGGGCCAAGGTTTTGCACCTCCCGTGTTCTGCGAAGAAATCGAGGTGGTATCGCAGCGGCTGGTGGGGGAAAAACACCTGTCACTGAAAATGAAACACCAAGGGCAAGCCGTCGAGGGCATTTGGTTTGGTCGAACGGAGCCCTTGCCGAGCCGCGTGAAACTGGCCTATCGGCTGGATGCCGACGAATGGCAGGGACAAAAACGGGTGCGTTTTTTGGTGGAAGGCGCAGAACTCTGAAGCTTCAAGCTCAAAGTCGCACCCAACTCATCCAACCCATTCAGTGTTTGGTCGCGACTTTGGCTTGCAATGCATTCAACACAGGGGCAGACACCAACCCCGACACATCGCCACCGAGCTTGGCGATTTCGCGCACCAGCGTGCTGCTGATGTGCTGCACGCCGGCGCTGGTGTGCAAAAACACGGTATCCAGCTCGGGTGCCAAGTGGCGGTTCATGCCCGCCATTTGGGTCTCGTAGTCGTAGTCGGTGACCGACCGCAGGCCCCGTACGATAACCTGCGCGTTTTGTGCGCGCACAAACTCAACAATCAAACCCTCAAAAGGCATGGCTTTGACGTTGGGGCAATCGGCCAATGCGGCTTGTACCAGCGCCAAGCGTTCTTCGAGCGAAAACAAAGTGCTTTTGTGGTGCGCCCGTGCCACCGCAATGATGACGTGGTCAAACATCTGAGCAGAACGGCGAATAGCGTCCTCGTGGCCCAGCGTGAGCGGGTCAAAAGTGCCTGAATAAACAGCGGTGACAGCAGCTGGGGCAGATCGACTCATGGCGGGCATCCTTGCAGTCAGAAAAATCGATGTTTGAAGTGGGTGAATTATGCGGTGCGTTGCAACAAATGCGCATGCACCGCACCCGCTTTGAGATGCCGCTCACATTGCAAACCCAATGGGCCCAAAGTGTCGGCCGACCAAGCCACGGGCGCCTCCAAATAAACCCACCCTCCCACAGGCACCACTCGGGTGGCGGCTGTGAGCGCAGGCTCAAACCAAGGCCCATCAAAAGGGGGGTCTAAAAAAACCAGATCGACACTGGCCGCGCCTAAACGCGCCAGTGCACTCACCGCATCGCCGCGCTGCACCGTCACCGCGTCGGCTTTCAGGCGCGCCACGTTGTCTTGCAAGTCACGCACCAGCACGGCATCTTGCTCAACCATGAGCACCTGCGTTGCCCCGCGCGAAGCCGCCTCCAAACCCAACACGCCGGTGCCTGCAAACGCATCCACACAGCGCCAACCGCTCAGGTCTTGCCCGAGCCAGTTGAAGAGGGTTTCACGCACACGATCAGGCGTCGGGCGCAGGCCGGGTTTGTCGATGACCTTGAGCCGGGTGCGCCGCCACTGTCCGCCAATGATGCGGATCTCATGCGAAGACGGTCCTTTGGGAGCGGGCGTTTTCGGCTTTTTGCCCGGGGCATGGCGGGCAGCGCCGCTGGCCATCGAGCTTGAAGAGGTTTTGGAAGGCATGCCCGCAAGTGTAAAGGCCGAGGTGGCCTTAACTCAGGGCGCGCCACCCACCACCACGGTGACCATGCGCTCAGGTTGCAAGACCCGAGCCATCGCGCGGCGAACATCCTCTTGGCTCACGCGGTCAACTTGCTGCGTCCAAGTTCCCAAATACTGAAGCGGCAGTCGGTTCCAGGCCATGTTGGCCACGTTGTCCAGCAGTTTTCGGTTGCTGTCGATGCGCAAGGCAAAGCCACCCATCAGGTTGGACTTGGCGGCTTGCAATTCGGCCGTTGTCGGGCCATTGCGCACAAATTCTTGCACCACTTCTTTGGCCACCGTCACCGCTTGCGCCGCTTGGTCTGGCCGCGTTTGCAAACCAACCGTGAAGGCACCCGCATGCAAACCCGGCGCGAAATAGCTGTAAACGCTGTAGCTCAGGCCGCGTTTTTCACGCACTTGTTCTGTGAGACGTGACACAAACCCGCCACCCCCCAAAATATGGTTGCCGACCAACAAGGCGAAAAAGTCGGGGTCGTTGCGCTTGTAGCCCGGCTGCCCCATCAGGACGTGGGCCTGCGCAGAATTGAACGGCACATTCACGTTTTGCGCTTCGACCAAAGGGGCGACTTCGGGCACCGAGGGCAACGGCGCACAAGCCGTTTTGGGCCACTGTGCCAACAAACGCGTGACCAAGGCATCGGTCTGCGCCCGAGTGAGTGCACCCACCACACTCACCGATGCACGACACGCCTGCAGAGATTGACCATGCAAAGCATGTAGATCGGCCACGCCAATGCGCGCCAAGGTTTCGGGCGTGACGCGGTAGCCATAAGGATGTGCGCCATAGACCGCTGAAGCAAAGCGATGCTGGGCCAACGTGGCCGGCTGGGTCAGGGACTCGCGGATCGAGGCATTCATGCGTTCGCGGTCGCGCAGCCAGATGGTTTCTGGAAACGCGGGGTGCGCCATTTGTCGGGCTGCCAAATCGATGGCTTTGTTCAGCAAGTCGGGGTAACTCAGGCTGCGCAAGGTGAAGCTCAAGCGGTCAGCCCCCGCACTCGCACCGAAGCTGGCCCCCAAATCAGCCCAGGCCTCACCGATTTGGTTTTCATCCAAGGCTTGCGCAAAAGGCCCCTGGCCACTCGGGTGAGCACGCAGCCCACTGCTGATCTGCCCCACCATGACCGAGGCCAGTCCGGCTTTCAGCGCAGGGTCGCGGCGGCTGCCCGCATCCAGATCAATTTGCATGTCCACCATGGGAATGGCGTGGCTCTCAACAAGATACACCCGCGCCCCACTGGGCTGGGTCCAGTGCTGAATGGGCAACGCTGCGTGGGCCCCACCACCCGCCAACATCAAGGCGCACAGGAGCGCCAGGCGAGCCGGCCATGACAAGGGTTGAAGGGGTGTGGTCAAAGTCAAAAACATGGTGTCTTGACACTCGTGATGGAGCGATTCAGTGGGCGGTTCATTGAGCGACTCATTAGGCGACTCATTGGGCGATTCATTGTGTGATTCAGAGTGCGATTCATTGGGCAATTGAAAAGAAATTGGGCGAGTGGCAGCGCGGCTTATCAATGGCGCATGCCCGGAGCCGCACGCCGTGGTTTAGGCGAGTCGGCCAATGGCTGGGGCCGCAAAATGCCCACCGTGAGGCTGTCATCACCAAAATACTTTTGAGCCACCGCCTGCACCTGTGCAGGTGAGATTTGGCGCAACCGCGCGATCAATTGCGCGCTGTAGTCGGGCGGCAATCCCAAGGACCAAGCCACGCCGAGTTCACGGCCTTGGTTGAAGACCGAATCGAGTTTGTAAATCTCACTGGCCACCCACTGCGTCTTGACCCGCTGCAATTCAGCCTCGGTCACACCTTCAGTGGCGACACGCTGCACTTGCGCGCGCAGAGCGGCTTCCAGGGCTTCTGGGGTTTGGCCTTTGGCTGGCACGCCGTCCAGATAAAAGAACTGAGGACCTCGCCCCATCAACCCGTTGTAGGCCCCGACGCTGTCAGCCAGGCGCTTGTCGCCCTGCGTCAGGGTGCGCTCTAAACGCGCACCGCTGTAGCCATCCAGCACTGCTGCGAGCACCGTCAGGGCCAAAGCATCGTCGTTCTCAGGCGTGACCTCTAAATTGGCCATGCGAGGCACCTTGAAGGCCAAGGTCACATAGGACTGCTCAGCTGGGGCTTTGAACTCCAGCCGACGCAGACCTTGTTGCGCGGGCTCTTGCTGTGGTTTGCGCGGCGCCACAGGCCGGGACGCGATGGCCCCGTAATATTTTTCTGCCAACACTTTGACTTGCAGGGGGTCCACATCTCCAGCCACCACCACCGCCGCGTTGCTGGGCGTGTACCACTTGCGGTAGAAATCGCGGGCATCTTGGGCGGACATGGCCTCCAAATCGCTCATCCAACCCACGATGGGTCGGCGGTACGGCGAAGCCGTCAAAGCGGTGGCCATCAGCATTTCGTGCAGTTGGGCGCGCGGGTTGTCTTCGGTGCGCAGCCGGCGCTCTTCTTTCACCACCTCCAACTCTTTTGCAAATTCAGCATCTGGCCATTGGTTGTTGGCAAAGCGATCGGCTTCAAGACGCATCACGGCTTCGAGTTGGCCCGATGGAATTTGTTGAAAGTAACCGGTGTAATCCTTCGAGGTGAAGGCGTTTTCGCGGCCACCCAAAGCGGCAACGCGGCGAGAAAATTCACCCGCTGCCAATGTGGGCGTGCCCTTGAACAACATGTGCTCAAGCACGTGGGCCACGCCACTGGTGCCGTCCACCTCGTCCATAGAGCCCACCCGCAACCAGACCATGTGGACCGCGGTCGGGGCACGGCGGTCGGGCTTGACCCACAGAGTCATGCCGTTGGCCAAGGTAAATGTGTGCACCTGAGCGGACTGAGCCCAAGCGGGGCTAATGGGGCTGACAGCGAGCAGCCCGCCCAAGACCCAGCCGCTCGCCATCATGACTGTCCAACTGAATGCCTTGTGGCTGCTGGCAAAGAAATTAACAGATCTGGCCCGGAGTTGGCCCAAGTGAAAGTTCGGTTTCATAGAATGCATGATCCATCAAATCCAGACCATGTTCAGTTTCTTCAAAAAAAAATCCCCAGTAGCCGAGGTCTCATCGGCGCCCGCGCCTGACACGGCCACCGCATCGGCACCGGGCGGCCGGCAAGGCTGGCTGGACCGCCTCAAAGCGGGTCTGCGCAAAACGGGCTCCAGCATCGCCACGGTCTTCACGGGCACGCGGATCGACGATGACCTGTACGAAGAGCTGGAGACCGCTTTGCTGATGGCCGACACCGGCGTCAAAGCCACCGAACACCTGCTGCAAGACTTGAAACGCCGGGTCAAAGAAACCCAAACAACGGAGCCGGCGCAAGTTAAAAATCTGTTGGCCGATGCCATCACCGACCTGTTGCAACCCCTGCAAAAACCGCTCGCTGTGGGTGAGCACCACCCCACGGTGATCATGGTGGCCGGCGTGAACGGCGCTGGCAAAACCACCTCAATTGGCAAATTGACCAAACACCTGGCCGATGAGGGCCTGAGCGTACTGTTGGCGGCAGCCGACACCTTCCGCGCCGCCGCCAAAGAACAGTTGGCCGTTTGGGCCGACCGCAACACCGTCGAAATCGTCAGCCAACAAGGGGGTGACCCCGCCGCTGTGAGTTTTGATGCCGTCAGTGCCGGCCGTGCGCGCGGCCGCGATGTGGTGCTGGTGGACACGGCGGGCCGCTTGCCAACCCAACAGCATCTGATGGAAGAGTTGAAAAAGATCAAACGCGTTGTGCAAAAAGCCGACGCCACAGCCCCGCACGAAGTGCTGTTGGTGATTGACGGCAACACCGGCCAAAACGCACTGGCCCAAGTGCGGGCCTTTGACGACACTTTGGGCCTGACCGGGCTGATCGTGACCAAGCTGGATGGCACGGCCAAAGGGGGCGTGTTGTGTGCCATTGCCCGTGAAAAGCCGATCCCGGTTTACTTCATTGGGGTCGGTGAAAAGCTGGAAGACTTGGAAACCTTCAATGCGCGCGAATTTGCGCAGGCACTGCTGGCCTAATTAATTCATTAAGCCTCTTTTAAAGGTTTTTTGTAGTTCCAATGAAGTTCAAGATGCCCTGACAACTTGCAGGATTTGCTGTTAGCACTCTCTGCAACGGAGTGCTAAAATGGCTACATCTGAAAGGAGTTCTGGTATGAACATTCAAACTGGTTCCCCCACCACCGCGATGACCTTGAGCAACCCGTGGGCGGTTGTCCCTGCGCTCGGCCATCTGGACGCCTACATTTCTGCGGTTAACCGCATGCCCATGCTCACCCTTGAAGAAGAGCAAGAGGCCGCCCGCCAACTCAAAGCCAACGACGACTTGGAAGCCGCTCGCAAATTGGTGCTCTCGCACTTGCGCTTGGTGGTCTCGGTGTCACGCCAATATTTGGGTTACGGCTTGCCGCATGGTGACTTGATCCAAGAAGGCAATGTCGGCTTGATGAAGGCCGTGAAACGCTTTGACCCCGACCAAGGGGTGCGTCTGGTGAGTTACGCCTTGCACTGGATCAAAGCCGAAATCCATGAGTACATTTTGAAGAACTGGCGTATGGTCAAGGTCGCAACGACCAAGGCCCAACGCAAATTGTTTTTCAACCTGCGTTCCATGAAGCAAGGCTACAAGGCCGAGGCCGAAGAAGGCACCCACCGCGACACCTTGACCGCTGACCAAGTGGACTCGATGGCGCACCACCTCAACGTGAAACGCGAAGAGGTTTTGGAGATGGAAATGCGCATGTCTGGAGGCGACGTCCTGCTGGACCCCTCGCCCTCAGACGATGGTGAGCAGGCCTTTGGCCCGATTGCTTACTTGGCTGATGTGAACCATGAGCCGACCGCCATGATCGAGGCGCACCAGCGTGACGTGATGGCCAGCGATGGCCTGGCCACGGCCCTGAATGCACTGGACGACCGCAGCCGCCGCATCGTGGAAGAGCGCTGGTTGAAGGTCAATGACAATGGCTCGGGCGGCATGACTTTGCACGATTTGGCCGATGAGTACGGCGTCAGCGCCGAACGGATTCGTCAGATCGAAGTCGCCGCCATGAAAAAAATGAAAAAGGCGCTGGCCGAGTTCGCTTAAACCTGCACGCAACAGCCCTGTCTTAGATGCCCGGTTTTGACCGGGCATTTTTTTGGCCCTGGCCCGTCCAGTTGGCTGCGCAAACGTCGGCAGACTTACTTGCCGCTCAATAAAATTTTGGCATCGGCTGCCAATGCTGCGGCGCCACTGGCATGGCGGTTGTACAAACGCACCCGGCCTTGCGGGTCAAAGGTGAAGCTGCCCGCCGAATGGTCCATGGTGTAGCTGGTGGGCGTTTTGCCTTCGACTTTTTTGAAATAAATTTTGAAGTCTTTGGTCACTTTGGGCAATTGCTCGGGCGTGGGTCGCAGCGCCACAAAGTCAGCGCCAAAGTTGGCCATGTAGGCCTTTAGCAGTTCTGGGGTATCCCGCTCAGGGTCCACCGTGATGAAGATGCTTTGCAAACGCGCTCCATCGGCGCCCAGCAATTGCTTGGCTTCCACCATCTCTTGCATGGCCGTAGGGCAAACATCGGGGCACTGCGTGAAGCCAAAAAACACCACCACCACTTTGCCCGCAAAATCTTTCAAGGTGCGGACCTGGCCGTTCTGATCGCTCAGCTCCCAACCTTGTGCGTAATCGGCACCGGTGATGTCCACCGCACGAAAAGCCGGTTTGTCTTCGGCACAGGAAGCCAGCAAACCGCCGGCTCCCAGCGCCAAGGCGCCCGTCAAAAGAATTCTGCGAGAAAGCATGTTCGGACCTTAGAAAATATAGTGATCGATCAGCAGCGCTGCGAACAAAGCACTCAAATGAACGAGAGAAAAACGGAATGTTTTTCGAGCGAGCTCATCCGAATAGTGGCGGTACAACGCCACGGCGTAAGCCATGAAGCCGATGCTCAACACCACTGCCGCTGCCAAATACAACCAAGAACTCATGCCGTACACAAAGGGCATGAGGCAGGCGGCCATCAGCACGATGGTGTAAAGCAGAATTTGCAAACGCGTGAATTCGTTGCCATGTGTGACCGGCAACATCGGCAAGCCCGATTTGCGGTAGTCCTCAACGCGATACAGCGCCAGCGCCCAAAAGTGCGGTGGGGTCCACAGAAAAATGATCAAAAACAAGATCAAGGCCTCGGGCCCCACTTGCCCGGTCATGGCGGCCCAGCCCAACACGGGCGGCATGGCACCACTGGCGCCACCAATCACAATGTTTTGTGGTGTGAGGGGTTTCAAGATCACGGTGTACACCACGGCATAACCCACAAACGTGGCAAAGGTGAGCCACATCGTGAGCGGGTTCACCCAGACATACAACACGGCTGAGCCAACAGCACACAACACAGCCGAAAACCACAGGGCTTGGCGATCGCTCAGTTCGCCCTTGGCGGTGGGGCGCCATGCGGTGCGCTTCATTTTGGAGTCGATCGTTTTTTCGACCAAACAATTGAAGGCCGCCGCCGCACCTGCGACCAACCAGATACCAACACAAGCCCAAAGTCCCAGCATCAACTCGGCCATGCTGGGCGCACCCGGCACCGCCAGCACCATCCCGATCAGTGCGCAAAAAACAATCAGTTGAACCACCCGCGGTTTGGTCAGTGCGTAATATTGTCGCCACGCTGAAGCGGGCAATGGGGCGTTGGCAATGGTCATGCGACGGGCCTAGTTGGTGCAAACGGTGAAGAAGAAAATTCGGCGCGGCTCACAGCCAGCGCCCAGGTCAGGGTCACGACCATGGCGGCGGCGCCTCCAGTGTGCAACACAGCGGCAAACAGAGGCCAACCCAAAACCACGTTGCTCAAGCCGGTGATGAATTGCAAAGCAGACAAACCCAACAGCCATTGACCGGCAACGGCCAGACCTTGCTGCTGGCGCAAGCGCCACCCAATCACCAGCAAAACCGACAACACCAACCAAGCAAACGATCGGTGGACAAAGTGAATCGAGGACAAAGCGGAGAACTCCAGCAGCTGTCCCGTCGGGGTGTGCCCCAGCTCGCGCCAGAGGCTAAACCCCTGCCAGTTCATGGCCGGAATCCATTGGCCGTTGCAAGTGGGAAAGTCAGGGCAGGCCAACACGGCGTAATTGGTGCTGACCCAACCGCCCAATGCAATTTGCAGCCACAGCAAAACAAATCCCACCCATAACCCTTGGCGCAATCTGGCGGGCAGAGGCCTTGCACCGGCACCGTCATAGCGCACGGCCTGGGCCATGAGCAGCGCCAGCAAACCAATGCCAAACATCAGGTGCAAAGTGACGATGGCAGGAAACAATTTCATGGTGACCGTGAGGGCCCCAAATGCGCCCTGCAAACACACCCATACCAAAGTGAAGGTGGGCCACCCAGGTCGGATGGCCGGGTGATGGCGGCGCTGCCACCAACTCAGGCTGGCCAACAGCAAGATCAACACCCCCACACCGGTCGCCAGATAGCGGTGCACCATTTCGATCCAAGCTTTGCTGTGGGTCACGGGCCCTGTGGGCATGGCGGTTTGGGCCGCAGTGATTTCTGACTTTGCCCCAATGGGTGTCGCACTGCCATAACAACCTGGCCAATCGGGACAACCCAGCCCGGAATCGGTCAAGCGTGTGAAGGCACCAAAGAGCACCAAGTCAAAGGTCAAAAACAAGGTGATCAGGGTCAGCGCCTTCAGCCTGCCTGAGGGGCTCGCGCTGCGCTGTTGCCATAGCCACCAGCCAATGGGCAAGGCGGCAACCGCCAAGCCAACAGCCATCAGCTGAAAGACCGGCGCCAAGTTGTACAAGTCGACTTCAGACATGCGTTAACGCCCCGCTTGGTCCCATGAAGACGAGGCTTTGAGCAAACGCTCCAGATCGCGTTTGGCTTTAGACGCGCTGGCCACATCCATGTTGGCAGGAAAACGCATCATGAAATTGCCCATCGGATCGATGACATACAGATGGTCTTGCAATTGTTGGCCTGCTGCGGGTGTGATCCAGCTTTGGATGATGGCCAAATCCAGCCGCAGCACATGCGCCATGCTGAGCGCAGGCAACAAATTGTCGGGCACCTTGGCATCGTCGGTAATCAACCAAACACGGTCAAGGCGGTCTTTTTCACGGCCCAAAATCTCGCGCAGCTGGCGCTGAAAATACAGATTTTGTTGGCAGGGCTCGGCGCAAGCGCCTGAGCTCACAGTGACCAGTAACCACTGGCCTTTCAGGCTTTGCAGCTGGGTGGGCTGGCCCTGCAGGCTTTGTGCCACAGCAACCGGCATGTCTTTTTGCGGCTGAATCAGTTCGCCATAGTTGCGCCGGCCTTCGGGCCGCACCACGTAATACGTGAAGTAAGAAGCGATGACGGGCGAAGCACAAATCAGCAGCATCGCCAACATTTTCCAGCGACCCATGCGGGTGCGTTGCGCATCGGCCTGCACCACGTCTCCCATGAGCGGCATGTCGTGCACCGTCATGGCCAAGGGGCTGTCAGGCAGATCTTTTTTTTCGGCGGGGTTGGACAATTTGGAACCAGACATAAAGTAAAGCGATCAGGCCACTCAGGCCAAACCATTGAAAAGCGTATCCATGGTGTTTCTCGACACCACTGGCCACCACGGGCCATTCGCGCAGCAGGCCTTCTGAGGCCGCGCCTGACTGCAGCAAGGTGACTTCGAGCACATTCAAACCCGTTTCTTTTTGAAACGCTTGCAAGTCGAGATTTTGCCGTATTGGACCCGATTCATCCCCACCGAAGTCATAGAGCCTTGAAGGCCATGGGGCCAAATGGCCTTGAATTTCAACCACGCCCTCAGGGGTTTGAATGTTGGGCAAGGCCGTCCGATCGGTGAAGGCCCGCTGAGCCCAGCCCCGCTGCACCAGCAACACCGCATTTGAGTCTTGCAATTGAAGTGGCGTGAGGACAAAAAAACCGGGTTTGCCATGCATCTGACGGTTGTCCAGATACACCGTTTTCTGCGGCAGCCACCGACCGGTCAAGGCCATTTTTCGGTGAATCAAATCTGCGCGCGTGGGCGAACCCGCGGCACTGGCTTGGCCCAAAGAGCGACCATCCAACACGGGTTTTTCAGCTTGCTGCTCGCGGGCATTTTGTAAGGCTGTTTTTTCGGCGGCGCGGCCCAGTTGCCACATCCCCAACGAGAAAGTGATGCCCATGCCCAACAGGGCCATGCCAAGCACCAACCATCTTTGCCAGCTCGGGGGTTTCTCAGTCATTGGATAATGTGTCCATGAAAATACTCGTTGCCATCGCGTTCATTGCCATTTTGCTGAGTTTGGCCTCAGCCCTGATTTACATGATGCGGGGCACGCCTCCGTCTGACGGCAGCGAAGGCCCCAACCCCCGAAAAGGGAACATGGCCACAGCCTTGGCGTTCCGAGTTGGATTTTCTATTGTTCTGTTTATTTGCGTGCTGGTCGCTTGGAAAATGGGTTGGATTCAACCCACCGGAATTCCACCGGGCACCTGACGTTCGACGCGAGCACCTGACCCTAGCAACAAAAAAGCGCCCATGGGCGCTTTTTTATTTGGCATGCGGCCAGACTTACATCCAGTAAACCAAGATGTACAAGCCCAACCAAACCACATCCACAAAGTGCCAGTACCAAGCCGCACCTTCAAAACCAAAGTGACGGTCTTTGGTGAAGTGGCCCTTTTGCAAGCGCAAGGTGATGAACAACAGCATCAACATGCCGACGAACACGTGGAAACCGTGGAAACCGGTCAGCATGTAGAAGGTGGAGCCGTAAATGCCAGAAGACAATTTCAGATTCAAGTCGCCCCAAGCGTGGGCATATTCGTAACCCTGCACACACAAGAAGGTCACACCCAAGAGCACGGTCATCCACATGAACTTGATGGTCTTGCTGCGGTCGCCATGCTGCAAAGCATGGTGTGCAATGGTCAAGGTGACACCCGAAGTCAACAGCAAAGCGGTGTTGATGGTGGGCAACCAGAAGGGGCCCATGGTCTGGAAGGGCTCCACAATGCCGGCAGGCGAAGTGGTTGCACCCGCCACCATGCTGGGCCAAGCGGCTTTGAAATCAGGCCATAACAAGGCGTTTTCCAGGCTGCCCAGAGCAGGCACCGAGTGAGAACGTGCCCACCACAAAGCAGTGAAGAATGCGCCGAAGAACATGACTTCAGAGAAGATGAACCAGGTCATGCTCCAACGGAAAGACAGGTCAATTTTGTGGCCATACAGACCGCCTTCGCTCTCATGCACCGCTTCTTTGAACCACTGGTACAAAACGATGAGCCACCAAGCCATGCCAAAGAAGAGGCAATACATGCCCCATTCGACACCATTGATCCACTGACCTGCACCCAGAATCAGGAAGAACAAGCCGATGGCGGCCATGACGGGATGGCGCGACTCATGCGGAACATAGTAATAAGGCGTGGTGCCGTGTGCTGCTGAACTCATGGAAACTCCTGCTCTCTCTTCTTTCGAAATCTAATCTTCTGGATTACAGACCCGTTGGCTGGTCCACAACCCAATTGACCAGGGCAATCAGCCCCAGAACAAACAACAAAGCCGCGCCGATGGCCACACCAATGATGTGGAACGGGTTGAGCTTTTCAATATCTTGTTGGTACTCGGAATTCTTTCGAAGTCCGACAAACGACCACAACACCGCCTGGATGGTGCGCAACCAACTGGTTTTGTTCACCGATGACGGGGTGGGTGTGGTCATGAGCCCAAGCCTGTTTTGATCACCTGAGCCGGCACCGCTGCCAAAGGTGCACTCGGCGCTGTAGGTGTTTTGCCGCCCACTTCAAAGAAGGTGTACGACAAGGTGATGGTGGTGACGTCTTTGGACAACTTGGGGTCGATCACAAAGGCCACGGGCCAAGATTTTTTCTCACCAGGCTCGAGGGTGTACTGGTTAAAACAGAAACACTCGAGCTTGTTGAAATGGTTGGCTGCTTGGCGAGGCGCGTAGCTTGGAATGGCTTGAGCCGCCATGCGGCGGTTCTGCACATTTTGAAACTCGTACATCACCGTACTGAGTTCACCCGGGTGCACCTGCATCGAGCGTTTTTCGGGTTTGAATTCCCAAGGGCCACGCACGTTGGCATCGAACTCGACGGTGATCGTGCGTGTGGTGTCCACCTGGCTGTTGCGCAGCACTTGAGCCGCCTTGCCCGCCTTGGCGTTGCCTGGAATTTGGGTTTCGGAAATCGACAGGATGTTGATGCCTGTGATTTCACAAATCGCCTTGTAGATCGGAACCAACGCATAACCGAAGCAGAACATGCCGGCGGTGATCACCGCCAACTTGCCCACCATCTTCAGATTTTCACCGCGCAGGTTCATCTTGGATCTTTCAGCGATTCAACAACAGCAACTTGGCCACAAAACCGATCAGAACAGCCAAGGCCACTGAGGCCAAGATCAGGCCCAGTCGCACATTGCTTTTTCGTTGTTCAGGTGTCATGGCCATGTGAATCAACCAATCACGCGGGTCGCAGTTGCGTCCAGCTTAGGTGGGTTTTCGAAGGTATGGAATGGTGCTGGCGAAGGCACTTCCCACTCGAGACCTTCAGCAGCTTCCCAAGGCTTTTGCGAGGCTTTTTCACCTTGACCGCGCATGGTCGGCAAGACCACGAACAAGAAGAAGTAGACCTGTGCAAAACCGAAGAAGAAGGCGCCCACGGACGCGATCATGTTGAAGTCGGTGAATTGCATGGGGTAATCGGCATAGCGACGGGGCATACCGGCCAGACCCAAGAAGTGCATGGGGAAGAACGTCACGTTGAAGGAAATCAACGACCACCAGAAGTGGATCTTGCCGCGTGTTTCGTTGTACATGACACCGGTCCACTTGGGCACCCAGTAGTAGAAGCCAGCGAACAAGGCAAACAACGAACCTGCCACCAACACATAGTGGAAGTGCGCCACGACGTAATAAGTGTCTTGCAACTGGATGTCGATCGGCGCCATGGCCAAGATCAAACCAGTGAAACCACCCATGGTGAACACGAAGATGAAGCCCACAGCAAACAGCATGGGGGTTTCAAATGTCATGGAACCGCGCCACATGGTAGCGATCCAGTTGAAGATCTTCACCGCAGTCGGCACGGCAATCAGCATCGTGGCGTACATGAAGAACAACTGACCGGTGACGGGCATGCCTGTCGTGAACATGTGGTGAGCCCACACGATGAACGACAAAATAGCAATCGAAGAAGTGGCGTACACCATCGAGGCATAACCAAAGAGCTTCTTGCGTGAGAACGCAGGCACGATCTGGCTGATGATGCCGAAAGCCGGCAAGATCATGATGTACACCTCAGGGTGACCAAAGAACCAGAAGATGTGCTGGTACATGACCGGGTCACCACCACCAGCGGGGTTAAAGAAGCTGGTGCCGAAATGGCGGTCTGTCAGTGTCATGGTGATCGCGCCAGCCAACACAGGCATCACAGCAATCAGCAAGTACGCAGTGATCAACCATGTCCAAGCGAACATGGGCATCTTCATCAAGGTCATGCCAGGTGCGCGCATGTTCAAGATGGTCACGATGATGTTGATCGAACCCATGATGGACGAGGCACCCAGGATGTGCATTGCAAAAATACCAGCATCCATGGACGGGCCCATTTGCAGGGTCAGGGGGGCATACAGTGTCCAGCCGGCAGCCGGTGCGCCGCCAGGCATAAAGAACGAACCCACCAACA
>JACCDS012185681.1_pt1 | contig 31145 bp, 59 predicted proteins | sample 7446441 | NCBI WGS metagenome assembly JACCDS01 (sample SAMN15323445, study PRJNA562643) | freshwater metagenome | isolation source: river surface water | place: USA:Blue River Watershed | collected 2017-08-17
AAACTTGGAGTTGATATTGCATCAGATGGTGGAGATGAATTCGTTATCGCTCGTTTAGATGGTTATGCAGTTAGCATCGTCCACCGCTCATCGGGTAAGCAAAATGCTAACGCAGTTGATGTGGCAGGTGTGGTCATGCGAGAGATTGAGAATTGCATCAAGATACACAGCGAGCGCGATATACGAGACCGAGTTCGAGTCAAGGTCGATACCATCGGATTAGGTTGGGGCGTTGTCTCTATGTTGGATAGATGGGTCAAGGAGCGCCAGTTACCCGCTGACATCATTGGAGTCAATGTTGCCGAGAAGCCTAAAGACCAAGCCAAGTTCAAAAATCAAAGAGCCGAGATGTGGTGGAACGCTCGACAGATGTTGCAACCTAAAGAGGGTAAACAGGATGTGCGATTGAATGTAGATAGGTTCGTCCTCTCGCAGTTAGCAGGACCAACATATACATCGGACGCGTCGGGTCGAGTTGTTATTGAGTCAAAGATAGACATGAAGAAACGGGGCGTCGCTTCTCCTGACCGCGCTGAAGCAATACTCTTAGCGCTCTATGAAAACCGCTCAGTCATTCAAAGCATTGCGCCAATATCTATTGGGCAATCAAATCAATGGGGAACACTATGAGTCGCTCTGATTGGGATTTAGATTTACGCTTCGGGCAAGAAGGCGAGGTTATAGTGAATTCACTATTGACCGCACCGATTGAAACAGTTGAGGTCAAGCGAGATAGGCGCTGGAAAGAAACAGGCAATCTCTATATTGAAACCGAGTGCTGGTCAAATGTTTTAGATTGTTGGTACGCATCGGGCATCAGTACAAGCAAGGCAAGTCATTGGTCATTCATTCTTGAGGATTCTGTGCTGACAGTACCTACCGAAAGAGTTAGCAAGGCAGTAGCGTTTTACGGGGTAAGGCGCGAGATGAATCGCCCTGAGTATTCAACCAAGGGATTCACAATCACAGTTGCAGATTTACTTAAGGTCTCTCAAAGCGTTTAACTCTTTCCACCTTTTAACTATCTCAATACCTTTTTCAAGTCCGTACTTGTTATACAAAATCTGACATTGCCTTAGAGTTAAACCCGTATGTGGATGAGATGACGAGAGAATCCCCTTGCCATACTCATCCACTAGGTCGTTGAGTATCTCGTCGCTCACGCTAAGACATTCTCAGGCTGGATGTCGTAAACAGATTCATAGAGCAGTTGTCCGCTTTCCCAATCTGTCCAGTCTCCATCGCTAGAAACTTTGATGTTGTCACCAAAGATTTTCTTAGCAAGGATTAGTGAAGCAGTCACCGCTGTGTCGTAAGGCTTTTGAGCAGTCTTGCAGAAGTTGAAATCAACCCCGTCAGCGCTTACAAAGAATGATTCATGAGCATTGGCTCCGACTCCATTGAATACAATTTTGTCATCGCCGTACTCTTCATCCGCAATCTCGATTCCTGCCTCTTGAGCAGTAGCCACTAATTGCTTGACACCTTCAGCAAACTCAATGAACTTCTCTCGGGATGGCTCCTCGATAAAGTTCCAGTAATGTGTGTACCCCATTTTATGCGTTCTCCTTTTCTAAGTGTTGTTCTAAACATCTATTTCTCCACCAAGCACCGCCGTTAGTTGATGCTGGAGTTAATACCTTGATAAATGATTCAGGAGCCTCGTAGTACAAAGGCTCTTCTGATTCGCCTATGACCTTGGTGAATACCTGACCATTCTTGCGCTGAGTTAAAATCACACACGCAAAGACCGAGTTGTCCTCAAGTTTCTTTAGGGCTACATAGAAAGCCTTTTGACCATCTACATTCTTGCCCTCGAATACTTTGACTTCCTCATAGATTCCGCCGTAAGTGCGACGGATGTAGTAGCCAATAAATGCTCGAGTTGTAATGTTGGAACCGACCTGAGTTACATCCCACCCCATTTATGCCACCGCCTTTTCTTGGATAATGTTTTGAATAGTCTGAGCGTGTTGCTTGAAGATTCTTTGGAATGTATCTTCCTCGCCCACAATCCACTTGCCAACATCCTTGATGCTGAATTCGCGCTTGTCGTATCTATCTCCAGCCTTACCGCTTTTCAAGATAGATACATAACTCACCTTGATGTATGACTCAGGGATATAAGCGCCATCTTCCCAAACAGTCTGAATAGAAACATAGTTCAAGTAGTAATCCTTATCGAAGATTGCTACCTTGACTGGGTTTTCCTCAGTTGAAAAACTAAGGGAAGTGATTGCTTCGTGATGAACAGTTGTGACAGTTTTGCCACTTGTCTCGATTTCATATTTACTCATTAGTTACTCACCCCTATTCCATAACCTTCTCTAACAGCCTGTTGGATACCTTGTCTGATTTCATCAACAGCCCAAGCGAAATTTTCTTTATCTGCGATGTTTTCTACATGAACACCAGTTGCCTTTGTGCCGTAGTAGATTTCATAAATGCCGTAGCCCTCAACTTTGTAAAGGCGATACTGACCAATCTTCTTAATTGCTTTCTGAGCCATTTCGTTCTCCTCTCTAAGAACAAGTCCAGTATAACACAACTGGGGTTAATAATCTAATCTATTAGTGACCAGTCGAAGCCTGTTTTGGCTGACCGTCCCACAACCACCCGTTCACCACGGAGTTGATTCTGATTGCTGGCTCACCATAGCCGTACTGAATACGATGCTGAGTGATTGGCGGATACTTGATGTCGTACTCGCCTGTCTCGCTGTTGTAAATCGCACGACCTTTGACCTCACCTGTTGATTTAGTTGTCCAGTAATCGCCACCGCCATAAGTCGCATCTTCTCGAGTCTGACCTGTTTGCTGAATCCATACAGTTGCCTTTGTAGCGCGAATTACTTTGTAGAACTCAACATTGGTTTGGTCGTAGCCCCAAGATGTGTAGAAGATGTCTCCTACTTTGACTTCTCGCTTTTCAGGCTCAACAACTATTGAACCGCCTTCGTTTAGATAATCAGTTGTACTCACTTTGCTACCTCCTCGTTGATGAAGATTCCTTGAATTCTGTACTGACCGCCGACCCAAGCAGTAGCGGTTATCGCGTAAGCCTTAGCCTCGCCGATTGTTGCGAATTGATACTTTTGCTTTTGACCTTTGATTTCTACTTCGTAGACTTTCTTAGCCATGTCATTTCCTCTCTCTCACTTACAACACCAGTATAACACAACGGGGGTTAGAAATCATCCCCAAATAGGGCTAAATTTGTCCCTAAATTTAGGGCTAAATAATTCGAACAGATGTTCGCCTGATACCCTTATGCCATGTCTCTTACGCCAGCAGTCTCCGCTCTATTGAAGGCTTCATGCCCAACAGCGACTCAGGATGTAAGAGCCAACCTTGAGAACCGCGCCATAGCCATTCAGACGGCTATGTACGGTCCTTTGAACCCATCCGAACCTAATGATGACTACTGGACGAAGATAGGGGCTGAATGGGGCGTTAGCGCCGAGGAAGCCAAGAAACAGCGATGCGGGAACTGTGCGGCGTTTATCCAAACCTCAGCAATGCTCCAATGTATCGAAGGCGGATTAGCCCAAGGCGATACCCGCGAAACCGCTTGGGATGTCACGGAGGCTGGAGAGTTGGGATATTGCGAGGCTTTCGATTTCAAGTGCGCGAGCGCTCGCACTTGTCGGGCTTGGATTGTCGGAGGTCCAGTCAATGATTCAAATGCAGGGCGACTCAAGTAATGCCAAAGAAAAAAAGAGGCGCGTTTAATCCAATCCAAATTAAAGAGGGTTGGATTGTAAGACTTCACAAAGACGGGCGAATTGCCGAGCGGATTGAAAAATATCCACCTGAGAAGAAAAAATGACAGCCACAGTTCAAGTGCCTTTAGAAGTATTTGAAACCTGTGATAGATGTGGAGCCAAGGCTAAAGTCGGGGCATCATTCCTAAGCGGAGAACTTTATTTCTGTGGACACCATGCAAAGACATTGCAACCTCACTTGATTGCGAAAGCGATAACTATTTATGACCCTGAACGATATATGGAAGAACGAGAATCACTCGGCTAATTGCTACCGAGTAATCCCCGTTCCTAATCCAACTTACTTTGAGTCCCGCGTAATCTGCGTGTGCGGATTACAGGGCTTCGATAATCGTAGTAACTACCGAACTAATGACAATAAGAATGAAACTACCCAAGAGGGTAACGCCCCATAAGTAACGAAGTTCAGGGAACTTTGCTGGTGGACGCTTCATCTTAATTGTTGGCTTGTTTACAATCTGACTGAACTTTTGGTCAATCATCTCTTGTTGGTTTTCCATAGATTCCTCTCATGTTGTACGGATATACAACTAGGGTTGAGGATACTACTTTTTAGTTGAGTTGGCAACCTTACGCTTTTGCTGGTTGAAATAAATAAATGGGGCAGATGTATAGGCGTCATTGTCTGCGCTTATCTTGAGAGCCTTAGATAGCGAGGCTCCAGCCGACAGCGCACCGATTCCATAACTAGAACCCGAACCGACACCGTAGAAACCCTTTGAGTCCAAACATACCGAGAAGTCATCGGCTATCTCGAATATCTCTCCACCGATAGCGACAAGGAAAGAGAACTTTGCTTCTTCATCATCAGAGTCCCACTTGTATTCGTTCTCTTTGAAACAGGCTTTAAGAGACGGGACAACTTTGGCAATCATAAAATGATAAAGGTCATTCCAGTCTTTAGCCGTTGGAGTTGGCGGAATCCATATATGTTGAGCAATATCGCAAGGCGCACATTCTCCAGCACCCGCAATTATGTAATCGCCTTTCTGACTTATCTTCACCATCTGAGGATGGTTAGCAATTCGCCCATTGCCAGCGGTTACCTGTGAGTCCGCGCCTAGAGATACTTTGTCGGGATGTTGGATAGCAAGGATTGTTGTCATTATGCCCCGCTAAGTTTCACTCTACGCTTTTGGTCAATCTCATCTTGAACATCGCCGAAAGTACGACCAGCCAACTTTTTATTGAAGTGGCGGATGTTGTTGGCAGGTATGCCGATTTTGTTGCTTGGCAAAGTGATAGCCAATAAGTCGCTCGCATCTTGGCTTGAGTATCCAGCATCCAAGATAGCGACATCATCGGGAAAGACTTCAGCATGGCGGTCAGTTTCTTTGTTAATCAGGTGGTCTTGCTTTCCGCCCATACTGTAAAGGTAGCGAAAGTTAGCAGGGCAATCAGGCTCTACGACTTTCTTGAATAAGGCAACCTCTTTTGTATAGCAGTAGAAAGTTACCTCGGGAGTTAAGCGAGCAATCTTCAACCACAGGTTGAGATAATCTTCAGAGAAGAAATCTCCAGCATCGTGAATTCGAATGTGCTTGCCAATCATCTTTGGCTTTTGCACTTCAGCCAACATCTGCTCAAACCATTGCTCAGGGTAGTTCAGAACATACTCGAGATTTAAGATATGGCGCGAGCGCACATTGCGAAACAGATAAGTGCCGTTTCTTGCATAACAAAAACTTGAACAGGCTCCTGCTTGCGGACAAACATTAAAATTGCTTCCATCTGTCAATTTTATTGCAAAGGCAGGAAGAGTCCAGTTAAAGATTCCGTCAGGCTTTAACTCGCTGTTTTGTGTCAGCAGTTTTTTTGGTGGGTTCATAGCACCAATCGTAACGGTTAGGGTTTTACAACCTCGGTTTGAACAGCCATCAATCCAAGCGTGGCGTTCTTCCATACCTCGGGAGTTCCCGTATCAGGAAGGTAACCGCCAGCCCCGCCTAAAAGAATCGGCGTATTGTAGAACTGTTCACGGATAAGGCGCATCGAGTTGAAATATCCCTCGGGTGTGTACATGAGATTCGATAGTGGGTCATCGGCTAAACCATCTGCACCACACGCAACGAAAATCATTGTAGGTTGAAACTCTTCACACGCTTGAAGGAATCCCTCGGTAGCGCTGAGTAAAGCATCGTCCCCTGACTTTGGAGCAAGCGGGAAGTTGTAAGCGCGATTCTTCCAATCGCTGAGTAAACCCGTGCCTGGAAAAATCCCATACTCATGAACTGAATAAGTCAGAACATTCTTATTGGATTTGAGTAGCATCTCTGTACCGTCACCATGGTGAGCATCGCAGTCAAAGATAGCGATTCGCTGGTCATACTCATTCGTCGCTTTAGTTGCGGCGATAGCAAAATCAGCAAAGACGCAGAACCCGCTGGCATGGTCACGCATCGCATGATGCTTGGCTCCAGCGAAATTAACAGCGAGCAGAGTTTTCTTATCAAGCAAAACATCTAGGGCAGTCAAAGTACCGCTCACAAACATCTTGGCTAACTCGCCTAGGTCGTGGCGTTGTCCTACCCATTCATCGCACTCACCGCGGACAGTTACATCAAAGACATAACCCATCTCATGAATGAGGTGCAGGTCATCAGTTGAACATGGTTGAGGTTCTATCTCCCAAACATTTAAGTGACGCTTTTGCGATTCCAGCATGACTTGATTACGAGCATGAAGAAACCTACGCCCTTGAGTTGGATGCGTCTTGTCAAAAATCCAATTCGCATACTCAGGCGAATGAACCAAAATTGCGTGTTCCATTGTTACTCCTCTCGTTATTAAACCCCAGTTTACATTACTTTCTATCTTTTAGCACAATCTTTGCGGCGAGAAGTCTTTGCTCATCCTCCGCTGTATTGCGCCACGGCAACATCTGAAGAGCCTTGACCATGTTTTTCAAAGCCCAAGTTGGCTGGTTGCCAACAATCTTCTTTGCTTGGTCAATCGTCATTGGGCAATCTTTGTAAGGATTCTCTTGACCTTCGTTATCTTCACAAGTACAAAAGTTAAACTTCTCTACCTGTGTGGCGTGAGTCAATTCTGCTAACTCGCTCCATGAAATTGATTCTTGAGTCATACCGCTACCTCCGACTTCATTTTCTTCCATCGCTTGTATTCAGATGATTGAACCAAGATGCCATAACCGCTGTTTATTTCTTGAGCGCCATCCCACAATTCCTTGGCGATTGCTCCACGACCTTCGTAGCCTTCATCAATGAATCGTTCGAAGTTGCCCGTTGCATCGGACAAAATCCATCCACGCTGAGGATTTCCGTTCGTTGTATTTGGAGCCTTGATGTAAGTAAGGAATTTCATTATGCGTTTACCTCCACTTTCTCGAATCCAAAGTCGGCGCATACATAACCGACGCCATCAATCTCAACCTCATCGCCTACTGAAAGGGATGTGTGAGTTCTTGTTGCAGAAAGCAATGGCTGAATGATGTCCCAAACAGGTCCCTGATAAAGATTTGTTTGCTTGTAAATCTGCTCACAAATGTGTTCATCGGTAACTGTTTTGCTAACAACTTCAGGAAGTTGAATTTCCACAGAACTGATGAAGCGACCAATCTCAGGCTTATCTCCAAAAGCCTTCCAAGTGATTTTTATTTTACTCATTATGCAACCACCTTTCCAAACGCATCGTTAGAACGGAAGCAAGATGCTTGATACGCAACCTCTCCGATGTTTTCGCAATAGACACCTTCGACGGTGCCTTTAATAACTTCGCTGATTCCCTTTTTTGTATTCTTTACGATTACTCGGGAAACTGTGTATGTGTCGTCCCAACCCAATGTGATTCGAACACGGTAGCCATAAGCAACTGGTAATTCGATTTGTTGAGTTGTGCCATATTCCTTGTTGTAAGTAGCGCCATCAATATAAACGCGACCACCTGAGATAGCGCCAATGTTCCAAAAACCGATTTGGTTTTTAAGAACCTCTACGCTGAACTCACGACCTTTTTGAACTTTTACTTCAGTCATTTTGTCTCCTCTCTAAGACAATCTGAGTATATCATAACTAGGGTTAGTTATTCCTGTTAATTCTTACCTGCGACACAGGAATTCCGTTAGCCTCGGCAAACTTTCTTTTTGCCTGAGCCAAGTTCGAGCGCTTCACTTTTGAATCAGCAGTTAAGTCCAAGAAGGCAATCACATTACCGAAAGCCTGTGCTAACTCTTTGTGGTCTGCTGAAGCATAGATAGCCAACCATTCCGCCGCCCATCTCAAGTCAGATGCGCTTGGAGCCTCTACCTTTACCTCACCACTTGCCAAGGCTCTTTCAACTGTATCTTCATCGGCTGACACAAATCTGTCGCCGTAACTCCAGTTTTTGTAATCAAGACTCATTACTTGAACCTCGCAATCTTCAACGCGCTTTGGAATTCCTTTTCGAACTCCACCGCATAACAAGCCAAACAAACGCCTTTTGGAAAGACTTCCATCTTTTCAATGGCGACCCCGCATTTCACGCACTTTTCCATTCTGTCCTCCTCTCGGACATCTCTGAGTATACCAAACGGGGGTTAATAAAGCCAATCAAGAAAGGCTGATTCCCGTGTCAAATCGTGGCGTGTCGGGTCAAAGTTGAGCGGGACTGACTCAACTTCAGGGATATTTCCAAACCCCCATTTGGTATAATGGGTCATAAGAGAAAGGAAACCCCATGGCAGGTACAAAACCTAGGGACGGTCAAAGACAACGGCTATACGACGCTCAGAGGCTTGCTGGCTTCTATGACACGGGCGAGGTCATGACAATCAAAGAGGCACAGAAATTTGTCAATCAAGTTCTGTCTCATCAGAAAACTAAGAAACTCTTTGAGCAGTACAGATTCCAGTTCAGCACATTCCCATCAAAGATACTGGTGGAGGCTGGTAGCGGAAACCATGCCACGATGCGCCATAGAAATTGGGAACTGGTTCGACTGATTCGATTGACCAAGGCTGGTCGAAATAAATTCATCATCCTTCATGAGATTGCCCATCACATAACTTGGGGACGAGAATCTCACGGAGCAGAGTTCGCCGATGTCTTACTTCAATTCACTACGAGGTATCTTGGAAAGCCCGACGCCGACAAATTGGCAAACGCCTTCAATGAGAAAAGAGTTCGGGTGATGACCAAGACTAAGAAAGCGAGAGTGCCAAGAAAGCGGGAAATTGAATCCGCTAGACTTGTCGCATGAAAAAATTCCAAGACATCATGACCCGTATGGTTGCGGTGTTTACTGTCGGCGCTCTTGGCACTCTTGGTGCTGGAGCCGTTGTTGGAGTTGAAACTTGGGTAGCACTTTCAATGGCTGGATTGTTAGCAGTTGCATCCGTAGCCGAGAGGTTAGCCCGAGAATATCTTGATGATGGGAAACTAACCCTCGACGAAATCAATGGAGCATTTAGTCCATTCGCTAAATCAGAAGAGGTTAGTCATCCTTCTTCCGACGAAGAGGGTAAGTCAAAACCCAAACACCAAAAGTAATTAGGATTGCATAACCAACGATATTTTTAGCAACACCATCAACAAGAATCCAAGCAACAAACATTCCAAGCATTGTCCATATTTGACCGATGAGGTCATTTAAGAAGTCTTTCAATTTGGTCTCCTATATCCGATACTACCGATTGCGGTAGCCATTGTAGTTGTAGCGATATTGCCAACGATTGTCGCGGCAATAACTGTCTTGCTTGCTTCTTCGCGTTCTTCAGGAGACATATCTGCTCCAAGGTTTCCGATAGCGAAAAGTAATTGTGCAGGGCTTTCAAAGACGGCAGAAAGAATGTCTCCCGCTGAGGTAAGCAGTTCTAAAGCAACAGCGACTTCGGCTGTAATAACAACCTCGTTGCCATTCTCATCTTGGCGAACTTCAACAGGTGTCTCGGCAGGTAAATCTTCTAATGTGATTCCAGCCTCGGCGATAGATTCAACAGTTACCGCTTCACCGTTTGCAGATTCGATAAGTACATCTGCGACAAACTCTCTTTCAGCAGGAGTGAACTTTCCATCAGATGCAAGAGTCTCTGAAAGATTATTAACTTCGGCTTGAGTAATTTTTCCATCGGCATCAAGGGCAGAGATAACAAGGTCTTTCTCGGCTGTATTAAGAGAACCGTTCTCGCTTAAAGTTTCAATCAAAGCAGTCGCTTCGGTTTCAGTTACTTTGCCATCTTCCATCAATGAATCAACTACCGCTTCAGCATCGTCGGGTGTAATCTTTCCATCTGCTAAAGCATCATCAATAACTTCGGAGGTTTCCAATGGTTCTGTGGACGGATTTTCTTGCGGTGGGTCTACTGGGATTGGTTCTACTGGGACTTCGACTGGTGGTTCCTCAACAGGAACTTCCTCGACAGGTGGCTCGATTGGTTCGGGTTCTTGAGGTAATGATGGTTCTTCTACTGGTGGCAATGGTTCTAGTGGTTCGGGGTCAATAGGTGGTAGTGGTTCGGGTATGGGATTTATCGGGTCAGTTTCCGTTGGGGGTTCAACGGGTTCAGGCTGAGGTGGTTCAACGGGCTGAGGAGTTGGCTCAGGAACGGGGAGCGGTTGTGGCTCAGGGGCAGGTTCGATTGGCGTTACAGGATTTGGATTTGGCTCAGGTTCAGGGGACGGAATGGGAGTGGGTTCAGGAAGAGGAACAGGAGTCGGCTCTACCGCGGGGGTACCGTTTGGATTCGGAGTTGGGGTTGGTTCGGGATTGGGAATCGGTTCAGGTTGCGGAGATGGAGTTGGGCTAGGTGTTGGAGATGGTGAAGGTTCAGGTGTAGGTTGCGGAGTTGGTGTTGGTTCGACGGAAGGAGCAGGTGATGGCGAAGGTGTGGGTTCAGTTGTGGACGGCGAAGGTTGCGGGGTCGGTTCAGGTTGAGGAGTCGGAGTTACGGAAGGTTCAGGGCTTGGAGATGGTGAAGCCGTTGGTTCCGATGTTGGTTGAGGTGTCGGAGAAGGAGTGGGCGATGGTTCCGACGGTGTTGGTGAAGGACTCACCGTTGGTTCAGGTGACGGACTTGGAGAAGGCTCAGGACTTACAGTTGGCTGAGGCGATGGTTGAGGTGTTGGAGCCGTGGAGGGACTAGGTTCAGGAGTCGGAGCAGGAGCAGTTACAGAAACAGTAAAGATTGGTCCGTACCATCCAGCCCAAAATCCATTATCAATTCCCGAAACCGTAACTTCTGTTTGACCCGATGAAACCACACTTACACTTGTTGCCTCGATTGTATTACCGCTAAAAGTTTGACCGTTAATTGAAACGCTCCAATCATCGGCAACAGGGCTACAACTACCAATGCAGTTAGCGATTGTGTTATTGATTGAAACAGTTACCGTTGAGCCATCAACTACATTTACTCGATTAGTAGCGCTACCGCCTTGGTAATCAAATTGAATCGACTCACCCGAGATATTGCCATTCGAAACTTGTTGCCAAGTCCCGTCGGCGGAGGCTGAATCGGTAGGCAGGAAAGTCCACCAAAAGACCAAGGAGCAGATGGCGAGGATACGGGCTAAGCGCAATTTTGACCCTTTGAACAGGGGTCACGGGGACACGGGGACACAAACTAGGGCTAATTGTACCAATCGCCAATTTCATGCTAAACTGGGGTTGTAAATGAGAGGAGACCCAATGAGCGTGACAAAAGAGTTCGCAGTCAAGATTGATACAGAGTTATCATCTTGGTACGACAAGCGTTGGTCTTTGGTCAGCAAGTTAGAGAGTGCTGAAGATTCAGTTAAGTTTTACGAAAAGTATTACCCAACTTCAGTAGAAAAGATTCAAGAATCTATTGAGAAGGTTGCAAAGATTAAGTTAGAAATCGGCAAGGTCAATATCGAGATTGCAAAGTTAAACAAGATTTACAACCAAGACCCATGGACAAGAGCGTTCTTAGTTCTTGCCAGCAACGGTCATGTTCACAGTTCAATGGATTGCAATACTTGTTTCCCAACTACTCGTTACAACTGGTTAGTCCAGTACAGCAACGACGATGAGAAAACAATCGTTGAGGATGCTGGTCAAGATGCTTGCACAATTTGTTACCCAAGCGCTCCAGCAGAAGTTTTGAATCGTCCATCACGAATCGTCACAGCGGACAAAGTTGCTAAGGCTCAAGCCAAGGCTGAGAGAGATGCAAAGAAGGCTGAACGAATCGCAAAGGAAAAAGCAAACGCTCCAACAAAGAGCGGTGAGTTCCTTTACTTCAAAGATGGTAAATACACAGAGGTCATCAAGACAGAGCGCTCAGCGGTTACAGAGTGGTTCAACCTTCAATGGAAAACAGAGGTTGTGACTCACTACTACGACGGCAGACCACACAGCGCTGAATCAATCTTGGAGCAAGAGCAAAAGATTGCTAAGGACAAAGAGAAGGCGGACATCATCTGCCAAAGTCTTGCTGAGAAGAACGGCGTGTCATTTGACCAGCAGTTGAAAATACTGGAAACTAAGTACAAGAAGAGGGGGAACCAATGAACCAAGTAGATGATTTAGTAGCGAAGATGCTTGCTGAGTACAGCGAGCCATTAAACGCTGACCTCATTCCATACTTAGAAACTAGCGATGCTGGATGGGCAATGTTGCGTCACCCACTTGTTTATCAGGTGCCATTCTTTTCTAACGGGAGTGCTAATGCTTATTACCAGCAGAAAAAAACAGCAGTTGAGCAAGCACTAGAGAAAAAGAACTACAAACAATTTGTTTGGTTATTCGAGCGTCCTTATCGAGTTGAGGCTTTTATCAAGATTGCCGACAAGTTAAGCGATACTGATTACTGGAAACTTCTTAGCGATATTTGGGTAGATACAGAAAACCAGTATGCCTATCTCAAGGAGTGGAAGAAGTTGCTTGGCTCAAAGCGCTCTAATCGCCATTACATGATGGTCGAGGAAGAGGACAACATTTTGCGCTCGCTTGCCGATGAGGTAAGTATTTATCGCGGATGCCAAAAGGGATTAAACGAGAACGGATTATCTTGGACACTAGATAAATCCAAAGCAGAATTCTTCGCCAATCGATTTGGCAAGAAGGGAATCATCTTGGAGAGGAAGATTCCTAAGTCTGACATCGTGGCAGTTCTTTTAAGTCGCGGTGAATCCGAAGTTATATGGGAGGAAAAAAGATGAAATGCTTTACTTGCGGTAGCGAGTTAAGACTGACAATGATTAAAGGAAAAACCTATTGCTTTAGATGCGAGGCTGATGCTTCACTTCAGGCTTACGGGGTAGTTCGACAAATCAAAGAGAGGACAGCATGAACGAGACCAGTTACATCGAACGAGTATGTTCGAGAAGAGGAGTCCGCTTAAGCGCCAAGGGGCGTAAGTGGGCTGAGAACGCTGAGGGCATTGCCTTCGTATTTTTTATCCTGCTTGCCTTCGGGGTTGTGGGGTCAATAGAGAGCGGGAAGTGGTTCGGATGAATCTACTATCACGCCTAGGGCGGAACAAGCCTCTACGGGTCTCTGAAGGCTCATTAAGGGCAATTCGTAGAGCGCAGTTGGAAAAGGTGCTATCTGAAGAGGCTGATAAGCGACGCGCTCGAAAGATGGCTCGGTTCAAGTTGAATTCTTAACCCCAGTAGGGTATACTTGTCTTGTAAGAGAGAGACAGGAGACGGAAATGGCGATTCAAGCAGTTGTGAAAATTGAAAACCAATGGAGCAAAGGCGAAATCAACGAACAAGTAGTCGAGTTCGAAAAGATTGGCGAGATTGAAGATTACTTGGCTTACAACAGAGCCTATATCAAGGAAATCAAATTCTCAGGGAAAATCAAGAAGGAGGAATACTAATGAAGCCAAAAGTTTCTCAAGTAACAAAGTGGGTTGAAGTTGAATTCATCTCTAATTCAGTAGCAAAAGTTTTTGTCGCTGATAATTACGATGATTTTTGGAAAGTTGTTGGCGGTAAAAAGACAAAGTATTTCTACGGCGAGACAGCGTGGCAGGATGCTCAAAGATGCGCTTCAGATATTTACTGCCAAGTCCAGTTTGCATAACTAACTAGGGTTTGGTATACTTATGTTGTAACCAAGAGAGGGGATACAAAATGACACAGATAGACATTCATGCAGAAAGCAATCGCATCATTGGCTTGTATGTTGCCAAGCAAGAGGCTGAAGCAAAAAAGGTAAAGAAGGCACTTACAAAAACAGAGTGCAAGAAAATTTATGTTGAAGCATACGAGGCTGGTCTTGCGGCTGGCAAAGATGCCGATACTCCAAAGTTTGTAGTTGGTTCTCCAACTACTCCACTTGGGAGCGATATTGATTTCAGCAAAAAAACTTACATCCTTGACGGTCTTTGCGGATTCGCTTGGGTAAACATTTCTCCAGCGCGAGGTGCGTTTGTGAACTGGTTAAAGTCCCAAGGCATCGGTAGCAAGGGTTATTACGGTGGATACGAAATTTGGGTTCGTGAATTCGGACAGAGCGTAGACCGTAAGAGTGCGTTTGCTGGAGCGTTTGCGGAAGTGCTTGGAAAGTACGGAATCGAAGCGAGTGCTGGAAGTCGCCTCGACTAACTAAAAGAATTCACTCCGTCAGTCTCTTCTTAGATTGACGGAGTGAGTCGCATAATCACTTAACCTTTCAAGGTTATGCGTCGGGTATCATTTCCTACGGGTACCCAAGTTCGGTGGCGTAGTAGCGCCTGTTGCGCGTCCGTCCTCTCTCTAGCGTAACTTTCATCGCTCCGCCACCGAACGCCCAACTATTGACACTCATTCATCTCCATGATGTACCCTTAAATCAGGTTCGCAAAACACCTACTAGCCAAAGTGAGGTCAGTCCGATACTGACAACATAGAAGCGTTACAACCAGTAACGATTAAGTGTTCACTCCTAACAATGGAGGAATATGCGATTCTATGAAAACATCTTCAAACCAATTCCAAGCATCATCTTTGTTCTTGGAATTCTCATTATCAATCCGTTCCACATTCCACCTGACCCAGTAGCGCAAGCAAGTGAAACACCAGTAATGAAACCAATACTGGTGGAGCGCACACCCGAAGCATCCAAAGAGTTCGCTCAAAAGCGTCTCGGTGCTTACGGTTGGGATACACCTACGCAATGGGAATGTCTCCTATCGCTGTGGACTAAGGAATCAAACTGGCGCCCTAATGCGTATAACAAACAACCCGTATACCAAAATGGAGAAAAACTTCACGCTGGCGGAATCCCACAAATACTTGGACTAAATCCTGACCTCAAGGTCGAGGAACAAGTAGAGCGCGGACTCATCTATATCGAATCTCGATATTCGAATCCCTGCTCGGCGTGGCGCTTTTGGGAAAGAAATTTTTGGTACTAACCTCCCTGAATGGGAAATCAAGAAGAGCATAAGAAACCTTCAGCAATAGACGATGCGCTCGCCGAAATCGGGCGCATCGCCTTTGTTGAACCAGCAATCTGTACAGGATGGGTTCTCGTATCCGAATGGATGGGAGAGGGCGACAAAGATTATTGGACGCTCACACTTGCAGACGACCAAAATCCTGATTGGCGTCACCTTGGATTAGTTCATCACGGATTAAAAAACTGGGAGGGGAATGATGATGTCGGACTCAGAGATAAACCAAGCGAAGATTGAAGAAGAAAGATTGCAACTGCTCAACGATTTAATTAGGGAGCGATTCGGAGATTGGGCGACACGCAAAGATGTTCCAATCACCAGTAATCAAGAAGTCTCAAGATAACCTTTATACATGGGTTCATTTACATCTAAAGCGCCATGTCGGGAAGCCGACCCTTGGCTCTTCGACCAATTCAATTTAGATTTAGCACAACCCGCGTTAAATTATTGTTCTACTTGTATTTTTTGGACAGAGTGTGAATCTCTAGTACAGCCTAAGCCAAATTTCTATGACGGGATTGTTGGCGGCAAGGTATGGCGCAACGGAAGAGTTTTGGCTAAGTTAGACGCCTCTTCCCCCCATCGCCTACTTGTCGGAGAGGAACTTGATGAAGAAAATTTTGATGCCTTGGAAGTTCGAGGGAGCGAGTTGTTGGGGCTTGGAGACGGATTACTTTTTCCCCGAGAAGAATTTGATAACGGAGGAAAACAAGAAAGCAAAGAAGATTTGTAATGGATGCGTATGGAAAACAGAATGTCTGACCTATGCGTTACATTACAAAGTAGTCGGCATTTGGGGTGGAACATCTACTAAAGAACGCGACAGAATAAGAAAAAAACTAAACATAATCGCCAAACCAATATCGAATGAGAGGCACATAGCATGACCGCAATAGCAATAGCAGGAAACCTAGCCAACGACCCTGAGTTGCGCTTTACCCCTAACGGTAAAGCAATGGCAACCTTCACAATCATTTCATCTAAGTCACAAAAGAAACCTGATGGCACTTGGGAAAATACCGATGTCACTCCATGGTCGATTAAGTGCTGGAACAAACTTGCAGAAAATGTTGCCGATTCTTAGAAAAAGGGAATGGGCGTAATCATTCAAGGAACCGCAGTATGGGAATCTTGGGACGATAAAACCACGGGTGAGAAAAAAGGCAAGATGACCGTGACCGCATTTAATGTTGGCGTGGACTTAAAGCGCCATACAGTTCAAGTAGTCGATGTCCGCCGTAATGCTGAGGGCGACACCGAGGTAGACCCTTGGAGCGCTCCGACATGGAAGAAAGAACCCGAGGCTCCTGAGTCGTTTCCTTTTTAACCCTGATGTAGTATTATTAGGGTTAATAAACTCTCGAAAGGGGTTGTAAATGGCTTGGACTGATTTCTTCACAAAGGAATTAGCAGGTGCAAAAGTAGTTGTTGATTCCAATGGCAAACCGTTTATCTCAAAAGAGATTGCTCTAAAAGAGTATATTGAGATTGAATTAAACATTCAGGAAAATGCTTTGCCTTACAACATCTACTTCCGTCGTTTTGATGCTATCGGTGGCGAACTAGAAAACCGTTTATTCGCTCAGGTGGGCGACAGAGAATTGGCTTTGAAATCTTCTTTGGACATTGCCAACAAAAGACTTAACTCTTTTGAGTTTGTCCTAGACGGAGAATAAAAAGGCTAAATTCGCCTAGCGGTATAATCGTCGGGTGTACGATAACCTTTCACCCAATAGTGAAGGTGTCGTGTCTGTTTTGGGGGCTTTTGCTATTCAAACTCACGAATTGTTTTCGGAGTTAGTACAGGCGGGATTCAACCAAGAACAGGCAATCGCAATCGTCGTAGGATTAGCAACCAAAGAGTAGAGGGTTAGATGGCTGAGAAAATAACGCCCGACTTACAGGAGTTCGGCTCTACTGGTCTGCGTCGTTCAGGCGGTACGGTTTACGAAGAATTTCTAGTTAATCTCCGCGGACAACGCGGTGCAAGAATCTATCGAGAGATGGCGGACAACGACCCGACTATCGGCTCAATGTTATTCGCAATCGAAAAAGTTATTACTCGTCTTGAATGGCGCATCGACCCATATTCTGACGATTCCAAAGATGGAGAGATTTCTCCTGAAGATAAAGAAGTCGCGGCGTTCGTAGAATCTTGTTTACATGATATGAGCGAGTCTTGGGACTCTGCTCTATCTCAGATGCTTTCAATGTTGGTCTTTGGTTTCTCATACCACGAAATTGTTTACAAAATCCGCGAGGGAGATAGCAAAGACCCTCAGCGTAAATCTAAATTTAATGATGGTCGTATCGGCTGGCGCAAAATGCCTATCCGCGCTCAGGAAACATTATTCCGATGGATGATGGATGATGACGGCGGAATTCAGGGAATGGTTCAAGTAGACCCATCCTCGGGCGGTATCCATCACATTCCAATCGAGAAGTCTTTACTATTCCGCACCAGTTCACAAAAGAATAACCCTGAAGGTCGCTCTATCCTTCGTAACGCTTACCGCTCTTGGTACTTCAAGCGCCGTATTGAGGAGATTGAAGCAATCGGTATTGAGCGTGACCTAGCAGGTTTGCCAGTTGCCTATGTGCCACCTGAGTTTCTTTCATCTACTGCAACAGCCGAGCAAGCCTCAGTTCTAGCAACTATTCAAAACATCGTTACATCTATTAAGCGTAACGAGCAAGAAGGAATCGTCATGCCTTCTATGTATGACGACCAAGGACACAAAGTATTTGATTTAGTTCTTCTATCTTCAGGCGGTTCTCGCCAGTTTGATACAGACAAGATTATTCAGCGCTATGACCAAAGAATTGCTATGTCAATCCTTTCTGACTTTATTCTTCTTGGCTCTGACCGAGTTGGCTCTTATGCCCTTGGAACTTCCAAGATGGATTTGTGGTCAATGTCAGTTGATTCAATCGCCAAGAACATTGCTGAAGTAATAAACCAACACGCTATCCCACGCCTATTGAAACTTAACGGCATGGATGTTTCTCGCGCTCCTTATCTAACATACGGCGAAGTAAGCCATGTTGATTTGAATGAGATTGCTGGATTCGTTGGTAACTTGGTTGCTTCAGGTGCAATAGTTCCTGACCCTAAGTTGGAAGAGTATCTACGCGACTTGGCTGGTCTACCACCTGCCGAACACGATGGACAGAATTTTGGTATGCCTCCTATGCCTGAAGGTGAAGGAATTCCTCCTATGCCTGAAGAACCAACAACATCAGGCGAAGAAGAATTACCTCCTGCTCCTACACAAACTGAGGCTCCGAAACTTCCTGAAGTTGGTTAGAGATGGCAATTCATTTCGCTAAGGCGCGAGAAAAACGAGTTCCTCTAACACCTCAAGAGCAAGCCCTTGCTCGTACTTTGTACGAATCAATTCAGCGAGCCACGGACAAAATCTCTATGAAGCAACTTGAAAGTCTGCTTCGTAATATGAATCCTGAGACCCTAGAGCGTTTGCTTGAAACAATTACTATTGCCAATCAAAAGAAAATTCAACAAACACTTCTAACTTCTATTGACCTTGGTGGTAAAGAGGCGATTGAGCAGATTCAAAGCATTGCACCTAAATTAGCCTTGCCAGCCTTCTTACCTTCCAAGGTAAAGATAGATAACAAACCAGCGATGGCTAATATGGAATTCACTCAACTTCCTGCATGGGCGCAACCTAAACCACCTAAAGTTGAATTCACAATGTCTTTCAATAAGACAAACCCAAACTCTTTAGCCTTTGCTCAACGCCGTGCTGGAGAGTTAATAGTTTCGATTGATTCCCTTACCCGTAACTCTGTTCGCCAAGCAATCATTGATGCTTTTAATGAGCAACTAGATTACAGAGCAACAGCCCGACGGATTAAGAATGTCGTAGGACTACATCCTCAATGGGCAAAAGCAGTTACTAATTTTGAGAAGAAAGAGTTTGACCGTTTAGTTAAGAGCGGAATCAAAGAGGCAACTGCTCGCGCTCGCGCAATAGAACGCTCTACCCGTTATGCCGATTCCCTTAAGAGTAAAAGAGCAACGATGATTGCTCGTACAGAGATTCAGATTGCTCAGAACGAGGGACGCCAAGAGGGATGGAACCAAGCGGCAGAACAAGGTTATGTAGATGTTGAAGCACAAAAGATGTGGGTCATTGCTCAAGATGAACGCACTTGTGAAATTTGTAATGAACTAGATGGCGAGATAGTTCCTTGGAACGAAACATTCTCTAGCGGTCATGAGACCCCAGGCAGAGTTCATCCAAACTGTCGTTGCACCATGGTAATCATTCCACCTGATAGGCGTCGTTAATGAGCATCACAATCGCATTACCTATTGGCTATAAGCCAGTTTTCAAACACGGCGAACATGACCAATCTAGTCATGGTTCTTGGGCAAGCGGAAATTTTGATGAAGAATCTGAGTATGAACCAGCCTTAAGCACATATAGCGAGCGCTATGGTGTAGATAAAGACGGTAACCGAGTCGGAGTTTCGGTAGAAGAACATGATGCTATTGATGATTACTCACAAAACGGATACAAAAGAATCAATGAGTATCTAAGAGGCGGGGATAAAAAAACAGAGTTAGACCCTGCTGAGGCTAAATCTATTATTGAAAATGATGAAAGTCTTTATTTAAGGGCAATAGATGAGTACAGCGAGAATAACGAAGTTGGCGCTGAACTTACCGAATCGGAATTAGAAGATGCTGTTTATACATACGCAACCAAGCATGGTGCCGAACTTCTCGAACGAGTAAACAGCGGTCAGACCCCTATGGCTGAAAGAAACCAAAGAGATGTAGAGGCTTTGGATAAATTGATTGATGAGTCTCCAGCGCTCTTTGGCGATAAAACTTTGTATCGTGTGTTTTCAGATAAAGTTTTGGAAAATCTTCAAGAGGGCGACATTATGCGAGACCCTGCATTTCTTTCTGCTACTCGAATCGATGTAACTCAAGAAGGGCAGTCCAGCGCTCGCACTTGGATGGGCGGTATTAAAGAGACACCCGATACTGTCGGAGTAATCCTGCCAAACGCAACTGGAAGCGGTAAAGGCTTTGCAGTAGATATTTACCGTACATCTGTTGATGACACAAGCACCGTTTCAGATACAGAAAAAGAAATTTTACTTCCCCGTGATACGCCTCTAAAGTTTCTTGGATATAAGACAGATGTTGGAACTGAGGCTCGAGTTGCGGTCTTTCAGAGGATGGACAAATGAGTAAATTCCTAACTGACACGCTAGACGGCATCAAGATTACCCGCGCTAAAGATGTTGAAAAGCATGGTGACCATGACCAGTCAAGCCATGGCTCATGGGCGCACGGGGTCGAGGTAGCCCCTGAGATTGTCCGCTCAACCCTTGAGAGGGTTAAAGAGAATGGCGGTCTCTCAGTAAGCCTCAAGGACGGTTCTGAGCCTACTAAGGGCTTTATGGTTGCCAAGGGTAAGAAGTTTGCGGCAATAGTCAAGGCTGAGGAGTTTTTTGACGAGGCTAAAGGTGCCGAGATTCTTTCTTCCTACATGAAACAACATAAAGCCGAGTTCAGTAATTCGAATAACTACCTCGGTTTATGGCATAATACAGATGATGGACAGGTTTACCTTGATGTATCAGAAAACATTGAGGACGAGGGGGAGGCTATCTCTCGGGGTCGTGACCGCGACCAAATCTCAATTTGGGATGTAGCAAACTTCAAAGAGATAGAAACAGGAGGAACAGGTGGCATCGAAAAAACTCGAAGCAGTAGAACTGCCCGATATGTCGAACATGACAGACGAGCAGATAGACGCTTACGCCAAAGAGATTTGGGCGAAGTTAGCAAAACCCTCAAAGTAATTTATTTTGATTATGGGTTGAAACCAGTAATCAAACACGGTGAGCATGACCAATCCGCGCATGGCAGTTGGGCGACGGGCAGAAGTGAAGAGGATGTTGAACGCATCTCTCGCATGAAAGACCGTGGACCTTCCCTCGAAGAATTAGATAAAACGATGAGCGGTGGCGATTCAAAAATAGACCCTGACAAAGCAGAGTTTATGATTGATAACGATTCATATTTGAACAGCATCATTGAAGAGCGTATTGAAGAAAAAATTTCAAGACTTGAATCTCTTGATGGCAAAGAAATGTCAGAGTCAGAAAAATTAACTAACTATGACAGTTGGCGCGAACAAGCAATAGCAGAATACATTGCTGAAAATCCTGATGAATTAGAGCAATATGCAAGAGACTACGATTACGGTTCATTAAAAGACCCTGAAGTTTCAGAAGGTCTGAGAGAGTCTTTTCAAGATGTTTACGGAGTAGAAGTCACTACTGAACGAAACGGAGAAACATTTACTCTTCGTTCAGAGGTAGATGAGGTTTATGTAGACGGAGATGGAATTCATGTTAAATCAAATGTCTATAACGAGAATGGCGATACAGTAAATACTGAATCAATACATCGTGTCTTTTCAAAAGATGAAGAGTCAGGCACTTGGAGTGTTGAGCATAAACTTTTGGAAATAGAAGAAGATTACAGAGGCTTGGGCTTTGGCGGAAAATTTTTGGAACAGTCTGAAGATTGGTATATCGCTAAGGGAGTTACTCACATTGTTCTAAATGCTGGCTTAGAAGATGGCGCTCGCCATTGGGCAAACGCTGGATTTGACTGGAACAGGGATGAACTTCCTATGATTACTGAAAATTTAGAAAGACGAATAGCATCCGCTGAAAGAACAATTCAAACTGGTAACAGCGGTCTTATGGGTGTATCAGCCACAAAATTTGGAAAAGACCTTCAAGAAGCCAAGGCGTTGTTGGGTCGTATGCGAGATAGCGAAGGCAACATAAAAGATATGCGAAATGATGATTTTCCTAAACCTGCTGACTTTGCAAGATTAGGTGCAAAATCTTCTCTTGTAACAGAGGATGGCGGTTCAACATGGACTGGCAAAGAACTCTTAAGAGGTATGTATTCACCTTATGTCAAAGTTTTAACAGCCGAAGGTAGTAAGATTTTGGACGGACCAATCGACATGGATGGCGACGGCTTAATCTATGACGGTACCCCTAGAGAGAAACCAGTCTCAGGTGGATAAAATAAATAAACTGGGGTATAATTAGACTATGACAAAGCGAGAAGAAGAGTTAAAAATCATTCAGCAGACTTATCGTGAATGGCAAAAAACTAACCCTAAATGGGAAAACGAACAAAGCGCTTCTGCCGAGGATGAACTAAGGTTGATGGAAATGATTGAAACTGCACTTGAAAAGAATAAACCCCAGTCAGAATAGTGTGCGCTATTCTTAGAACATGGCGGATATTGCTCCTAAACTAATTCATCTAAGCGCTGAGAAACTACTCGCGCTTCATGAGAATGTCCATAAATCAGCCTCTCCTTCCTCGGCTGAAATCGAAGTTCATCACACCATTCTCAACGAGATGGCTCGACGCAAAATGGAACGCCCCAAAGATGATTGGGACAAGTACGAGATTCTTATTGATTCAATCGACAATGTAGACCTGACCACCCTTGGTGGATTACCAGCAGAAGCGGTCTTAGATGTTATTAAAGCCACGGGTGAGACCGAAGGCAATATCAAAACTTTCTTTACTATCAATGGCTATCAAATGCGTATTGAGTCAGTTACAAAAGCCGAAGATAGTTTTGCTCCGCCTCAATCAGTAAGAGATGCGGCGCAACGAGCAATCGAATGGATTGATGCTGGTCTTGCTGGCGGTGGATTTACAAGAGTTGGAAGAACAAGAGCGGGTCAATTAGCCCGAGGCGAAAGCGTTTCTATTGAAACATTGAAGCGAATGAAATCTTTCTTCTCTCGACATCAAGGAGAAAAAACAGCACTTTGCTTTACCCGTGGAGAAAAAGGTTTTCCTAGCGGTGGTCGAGTTGCTTGGGACGCTTGGGGCGGAGATGCAGGATTCGCATGGGCAGAATCAATGGTGGAACGATATGAAAATCAAGTTGAAAAACATGGAGAACACGACCAATCAGAACATGGAAGTTGGGCTACTGGTGGCGGCGGTGGAGAAGATAAGGGTTCGAGTGGTCGCCCCGCTATGGCACCTGATAAACCCGCATCATCAGAGCGAAGCCCTGAAGCAGTCAAGCAAGCCGAACGAATTAGAAGAGATGCTTTAGCCGTAGAACCAGCAATCACAGGTTTGATGGAAGGCATTGCTAAAACTATTGATGCTGATTTTGCTCTTAAGCCCGATGGCAATAGTTCTTTAGAAGAAAGATTAAAGTCCACAGATTCTCTTGCTCGCAAGATTGACGGTGATGCTGAAAAAGACCATGGCGGAGATAGAGAGAAAGCGGCTAACGCAATTTCTGATGCTGTTCGTTACACACTCAATGTTGATGATGAAAATTACACAGATGGCGTAGAAAGAACAATCAAGGCAGTTGAAGAAACTGGTTGGAAAGTTGAATCGGTTAAAAACTTTTGGCAAGCAGGTGACCCTTATGACGGCACCAATATCAAGTTAAGCAAAGATGGCGTGAAGGTAGAACTACAACTCCATACGCCCACATCTCATAGAGTCAAAGAAGTTGATTTACATGATGACTACGAGGTATACCGAGTTTCTAAAGACAACACAGAGCGCCAAGCCCTTTGGGACAGAATGGTTGATAAGGCTAAGGCAATCCCTCGTCCAGCCAATATGGGCAAACTTTTAACCCTTGGAACCTTGGTTACTCAGACCTTTGAGACCGCTCAGCAAGCGGGATTGACTAAATCAACTGGGGTTGATATTATGTGGACAATAACGAGAGGAGGTATAGCCGTATGCGGTATTTTGCAAAAGTAGGCGCGAATGGCGAGGCGATAAACATTTATCGTTTTGAGCGCGGAGAAACATCCATGGTCGAGGACAGATGGGATATTCGTACAAAGAGTTGGGTAGACAATCCTGATGCTGATGTTGTGCGCTATCTAGTTCAAGGCGAAGGTGAATTCCAAGAAGTTACCGAAGAGGTAGCCCGACAGATTTTCCCTGATGTCTTTACTGAAAGCGCAACAAAGGCTCTAGGTAAGTTTGACTTACAAAAAGCCGAAGGCGAAAAGCGTTACACGCTTGGAGCAATGTACATCCCTGATATGGAGGATGCTCACGGAGAGTGGACAGATTCCGATGAATTACAAAGAGCAGTTTGGGATTATGTTCGAAGCAATGACCGTCGTATCCGTTTACAGCATAACCGCGATGTAGTTGCTGGAGAATGGGTTGAGGTTATGGCGTTTCCATATTCTTTGACCGTTCCTATTCAAACTCCCGAAGGCGAAGAGTTACAACACACCTATCCACCGAATACAGTTTTTCTTGGTGTGATTTGGGAGCCTTGGGCATGGAACATGGTTACGGAGGGAAAGATTCGTGGCTATTCAATCGGCGGAAAAGCAGAGCGTTTATTCGTTGATATAGACTTAGAAAAGAACGACCCAACGGTGTCAGATGTACATATTGATACAATAATGTCCCCGTCAAAGAAAAAACCTAAGAAGGAAGAGACTGTATGAAAAAAGACTTAAGAATGTTGCTTGAACTTCGCAAGGGACCTTTGGCTGGTATGGACGAAGATGAATTTAAGATGATTGAAGAAGATGTTAGAAAGTTCGGATTCAAGGGTCTTAGTGGATACGCAAAGTCAATGGTTATGGAAGCAATGCGCCGTATGGGTAAATCCATTAACGAGGCTGTTGCACTAAAAAAAAACTAGAACTAACTAAGGCTTTTTCAGTCGGAGATAAAGTCCGATGGGATGCTTCAGGCGGTAGTGCCGACGGTAAGATTTTAAGAATTGAACGCTCAGGAAAAATCAATGTTCCTGATTCATCATTTAGTATTACGGGAACAGAAGATGACCCCGCTGTTTTAATTGTGTTGTATCAAGACGGAAAACCAACAGATAGAAAAGTTGGACATAAGATGTCTACCTTGCGTAAGACAGAAATTGAAAAACATGGAGACCACGACCAGTCGAGTCATGGTGGCGAGGGAGATGATTCTGAAGGCGAAGATTCTTCAGAGCCAAAAAATCCAAAACCTAATTTTGTTCCTTACAAAGACGACTCCGAAGAAGAGTTTGAAGAGTTAGACGCAGATGACCCAAAGTGGATGGATACAATGGATTATCCTAGAAAGAAGAACTAATGTTTAGCATCATTGATGATACGATGAACATTCTTAAGTCGATGAATCTTGATGCTCAAAGAGTTTCAACCCCGCCTGGGTATGCTGGAATTCAAGTCAATCTGCCCAACGATGCTCAAGCCTTTTTTGTGTGGACGAAGATAGACCAAACTGATTATCACTTTAGATTGGCTCGCTTTTGGGCTAATGAAAACCCCTTCTCAATGTGGGTATCACCAAACCTGATTGAAGCCTTGGCTAAGACAAGGGTTATGGCTAACCAATAAAAGGCTCGAATTACACTTATGGTATTCTTCATCTGTCAAGACCCGAGGTTAGTTTTATCAGCCCTATGCTAAAAGGCTATCCTCTAGTTTGTTAGGAGCATAAATTGGCAAAACCCCGTACCCGCAAAATGGTGAATCTTGCCATCGAGGAAACGAGTGGCGTAGACCATCCAGCGCACTTACATGAAGGTTGGCTTGTAATGAAGTCAGCATCCGAATCTGAAGTTCAGAGGGTTCTCGACAAATCGCTGACCGAGGAGGACTCCACTATGGAGGATATGAAAACTACCGAGGCACCTGAAGAGCAGGTTGAAAAAACCGTTGAGGAAGAACTAGCGGCGGCACAAGCCCGTATCGCAGAACTCGAAGCCAAACTCGCCGAAAAGGAACAAAAGCCTGAATTGGAAGTTGAAATGGCGATGGGTCAAGAATCAACAGAACCTAAAAAAGAGGAAGAGGAATATCTAAAGTCCGCTCCTACTTCAGTTGTCAAAATGATTACAGACTTGAAAAAGCAAGCAGACGAGGCTACCGCTGAACTTCGCAAAGAGCGTATCGCCCGTGCTGATGCACAAGCAGTAGAGAAGGCAAAGGGTTGGGCTAACCTCAACATCAATGCCGAAAAAGTTGGACCAGCGCTTCGTCGCTTGTCTGAAACAGATTCAGAACTAGCAAAGAGCGTTGAAGAAATTCTTTCTTCTGTAAATGCTCAGGCTGAATCAGCATCAATTTTTGCGGAAATCGGCAAGTCCGCGGACTTCAAATCAGGTAATGCTTATGAGCGTATGACTACGCTTGCTAAGTCTGCCGTTGAAGAGGGTGTAGCAAAGTCCTTCGCACAGGCGATGGCTGATGTTGCGTCAAAAAACCCTGACCTTTACAGCCAATACCTATCCGAGAAAGGTGCCTAAAACATGGCATACGAAATCTCTAACTACTCGGTAAAGGTCACCCTCGTTGCAGGTGCCGACCTTTCCAGTAAGCAGTACACATTCGTCAAGTTGGATTCATCAGGACAAGCAGTTGCCGCATCAGGCGCTACTGATATTCCAATCGGCGTACTACAAAATGCTCCAACTTCAGGACAGGAAGCAGAAGTGCTTATTGTCGGTGGAACAAAGATTGTTGCGGGAGCGGCAATCGGCGAAGGCGCACTTGTTGGTACAGGAGCCACAGGTAAGGCAGTTGCCTTAGTTGCTGGTACTGATACAACTAAGTATGTTGTTGGAACTCTTCTGACCGAATCTGCGGCAGATGGAAACATCGTCACCGCCGTAATTAACTGCGCTAATCCAGGCAGAGCGGCATAAGGGGGAAAATAAAAAATGCCACAGCCAAATATCAATTCCGTCCATGTGGACGCAATTCTCACAAACATCTCGGTTGCTTATTTACAGAACCAAGATAACTTTATCGCAGACAAGGTATTCCCAGTAATCCCTGTCGATAAGAAGAGCGATAAATACTTTACTTACACCAAGAACGATTGGTTCCGCGATGAGGCTCAACGCCGTGCGCCTGGAACTGAATCTGCTGGTGGCGGTTACAATCTTTCAACAGGAACTTATTCAGCAGATGTGTGGGCTTTCCACAAAGATGTTGATGACCAAACTGTTGCTAACGCAGACGCTCCTCTAAATCCTCTTCGTGAGGCAACAGAGTTCGTTACTCGCCGTTTAATGCTTCGTCGTGAACTACAATGGGTATCCGATTTCTTCGGAACTGGTGTATGGGCTGACGATGTAACTGGTGTTGCTGGCGCTCCATCTTCAGGTGAGACAAAGCAATGGAGTGATTACACTTCATCTGACCCAATCTCAGACATTGAGAATGGTAAGGCTGAAATCTTGTCTAACACAGGTATGGAAGCAAACACTTTGGTTCTTGGATACGATGTATTCAAGTCACTAAAGAATCACCCTGACCTAGTAGACCGCATCAAGTACACATCTTCACAGACAATCACAACCGATATGTTGGCCGCAATGTTCGACATTCCTCGCGTTATGGTTGCAAAGGCAGTCAAGGCAACAAACAACGAAGGTGCAACAGAAGCCTACGGCTTCGCTCATGGTAAGAAGGCTCTTCTTTGCCATGTTGCTCCTCAGCCTGGACTACTAACACCTTCCGCTGGATACACATTCGCATGGACTGGCGTATCAGGTGGACTTGGCGCAACAATCGGAACATCACAGTTCCGTATGGAATCCATCAAGTCAGACCGTGTTGAAGCAGAAATGGCTTTCGATAACAAAGTCATCTCCGCTGACCTCGGCTACTTCTGGAACACAATCGTCGCTTAATTAGTTAAACGGAGGGGGTGAGACTTTTGACGGTCTCATCCCCTTCCTTTATTTAGGAGAAAAAATGGCATTAGTAAACAGACTTACAAAGGGTGAAGCGGCAGTTGGCGCTCTACAAATTGGCGATAACGACACCGTATACGGTATCGAATTCGGCACAGTAGCAATCGACCCTGCTTCAATTAACGCAACAACCCGTGGTGGAACAACATTCACATTAACTGGTGCGGCTACAACTGACATCATTATTGTGAACCCACCATCAGACTTGAATGATGATTTGATTTTTGCTGGAGCGGCTGTCACAGCGGCGGATACAGTAACTATCTATCTCTACAATCCAACAGCAGGTTCAATTAACCAAGCAGAAGCAACATTCTCATACTGCTGGATTGACACAACTGAGTAATATGAAAGCACAAATTCTTAAATCAATGATTGTTGATGGTCGCAAACTTGTGGCTGGAGACATCGTAGAAGTTAAAGGCTGGCGTCACGCTAAGTCTTTGGCTAATAATCGCTACATCAAATTGATTGAAGAAGATGTAGTTGAAGAAGTAGCAGAGGCTCCAAAGCCAAAGGCTACAAAGAAAACAAAAGAAGTCGCTGAATAGTGCGAAGGGCGATTCGCTAAAATGGGTCGCCCTTTCTTTTCTTAGGAGTTTATATGGCTGTATCACACTCAAGAGTTTCAGTAGGAACCACCGCTACTAAACTAACTTCTGACTATGATGGCAAAGACGGTCAGACCATCAATGTTCAAAACCCCGCAGGTGGAGCAGATGTTTTCCTTGGTGGCGAAGGCGTCACTACGACAAGTTATGGCTTTTTGTTAGGCGCAGGTATTAGTTTCTCAGTAGAACTTCAGGACGACGAAAAACTTTATGCCGTAGTAGCCTCATCAACACAGACTGTAAACATTCTTCGTCAAGGCACCTGATAAATGGCTTTACCAACGACATTATCTACCTGTACGGTTGTTGGGACTTATGTAGATTTGAGCGGTAACCCTGTTCGTGGCTCAATCAATATCACCCCGCAAACGATTCTAAAAGAGGTTACACAGAATGTAATTATCATTCCTGTTGTAATCCAAAAGACTTTTGATGCCACAGGTTCTTTTTCTGTCGTTCTTCCTGTAACTAGCGATACAGATGTAACACCTCAACCTTTTATTTATACTTTTGAAGAGAACTTTACAGGCGGACGCACAATCGAATTGGCTTTGCCTTTGTCGGTAGCAGGAACAACTCAGAACTTAGCCGATTTACTGCCAGCCTTGGGTTCAGCAGAAGCGGCCGCTTATGTATCCGTAGACGCTTATCAGGCTTTATTGACTCGATATAATAATGCTGAAAACATTAGAGTTCTTGTTGTAGATGCTGATGAAAAAGCAGATGACGCAGAGACCTACGCAAATGACGCCTCTAAAGCGGCAGGTGCTTTAGAAACTTACAACACCAATCAGTTAATGATGATGGGAGTCTAAAATGGCTGAACCCTATGTACCCATTGCCCGATACAACACCGCTAACACTTTATTAACAGATTTAGAAGTTACTACGACTGAGGCTTCAACTAATACTGGTTTATTATCAACCGCAGTTAGTAGCGCTTTGACATCTAAGCAGACAGCAGAAAACTTAGTCGCTTCTCGTTTTGATTTATTCTTTTTGGCAGGTTGCTAATGGCTCTAGCCCCATCATTAACCACCGTAACTATTACGGGTAATTATGTTAATTACGAAGGTTCTGCTATTCAAGGTCAGGTTCGCTTTACCCTAGGAGATGTTCTTCGTAACGGTACAGATGACCAAATGGTTGCCCCGTCTAGCGTTGTAGTTCCCCTAAGCACGGGTGCTTTTTCGGTCACTCTACCCGCTACAAACGACCCTGACATCGTTCCTAACCCTTTTGTCTACACCGTTGAAGAATCCTTTGCTGGAGGGCGTACATACACAATTTCGGTGCCTTATACGACTGTTGGCTCGCTAGATTTAGCCGACCTAAGCCCGACCCCTACCCTTTCTGAAAACTTTGTACAGGCAATCGATGAAACAAGTTTTACAAGTCTTGAAACTAATATCACCGCCTTGGATGCCTTAATCAATCAGACCACAGACAAAATTCTTGCCTCGAGTAAGTATTGGTATATCGGAAGCACCTACGCTACTTATACAGCGCTAGATACGGCTTTTGCTACATATACCGCATTAACCGCTGGAACTTATAGTTTGGATGGCGCGGATATTTCCCCCTTCGTCACCTTGGCTCAAGCCTCAGCATCAAGCGCATCATCAAGTGCAACAACAGCCACAAATAACGCGACTGGTACAATCAGTCCATTACTTCTAATCGGAGGATAACCGCATGGCAACAACTTACAAAGTCTTAGGGCAATCAAACCCTTCCGCGACGACTGCCACGACGCTTTATACCTGTCCCGCCTCAACACAAACGGTTATCTCGACAATTACTATTTGTAACCAAGCGGGTACTTCAGGTACATATAGAGTTGCAGTCCGCCCAAATGGAGCGACAATCGCTCCTGAACACTATGTTGTGTACGACGCAACAGTTCAAGCCAACACAACAACGGCTTACACACTAGGTCTTACTATTGATGCTTCAGATGTTGTAACTGTCTACGCATCAAACGCATCAATGTCATTCAACGCGTTCGGAAGCGAGATAGCATAATATGGCAATTACCACTAATGGTGGCGCTGGAGTCACCGCAGATGCAGTAGCAACCCTTAGCAATAAGACCCTTGAAGCACCAGTAATCAATAACGCAACATTTACAGGCGCTCAGGCTGGTCTTGAGATTAAGTTTGGTAACAACATTGTTCTTGAAGGAACAACTGATAACGCTTTTGAAATGACTCTCTCAGGTGGAGACCCAACGGCTGACCGCACAATTACTCTCCCTGATGTTACAGGAACAGTCGTAACGACAGGTAACTTAACGGCTATCACAACAGTTACAAGCGCAACTCTTACTAGCCCAACAATTACTGGAGCAGTTTTCAATGATGGCTCAGTAGTTTTTGAAGGTGCTACCGCAGATGCTTTTGAAACAACTTTAGCAATTACTGACCCAACTGCTGATAGAACAATCACATTTCAGGATGCAACAGGAACAGTTGTTTTAAGAGATTCAACAGATACTCTTACAAATAAGACTTTAACAAGTCCAATAGTTTCAGGGCTAACTCTTTCAGATGCTTCAATCGTTCTTGAAGGTGCTACCGCTAATGATTTTGAGA
>JACCDS010309718.1_pt1 | contig 31129 bp, 28 predicted proteins | sample 7446441 | NCBI WGS metagenome assembly JACCDS01 (sample SAMN15323445, study PRJNA562643) | freshwater metagenome | isolation source: river surface water | place: USA:Blue River Watershed | collected 2017-08-17
GCCGCCTCCTGGGCATCACCTCGGTCACCGAATCGCGCCTGGCCCAAGCCCACAGCGTGAGCGTCTGGCGCCTGTCCGACCGGCTGGACTACTTCATCTCCGGCTTCAACCTCGACCCTGCCGGACGCAGCGTGCTGGACGACGGAATCTGGACACCGGACGCCTCGGCCGCACTGGTGGCCCAGCTCCAGGAGCACGACGTGGACGTGGTGCTGCATCACCAGCCCTTGCCCGAGGCCCTGAACGCGGCGCTGAGCCAAGCCTCCCGCCGGGTCGCAGTCCTGGACACCGCAGGTCGGGACCCGGTGGGTGAACTCGCCTCGAACGCCGCACGGCTCACGGCTGCCCTGTTCCCCAGGGACTGACTTGACACACCGCTTCAGCACAGCACAGCGGCGCCGGGCCAAAGCCGGCTCGACACGTCGGACCCGGTTGCGCGAAGGCCCCCCCGTGCAACAGTGCGACATACAGATGCGAACCACTTGCATTAACGTGGGGCATCGGCTTGACCCCCTCCCGCCCCATGAGTCCTTCTCGCGAACAGCGCCCGATGGCCGCTGAGCTCAAATTCCTCGTCTCCCCCGCCGTCGCCGGATCAGTCCGGGAGTGGATGCGTCATCACCTCGATGCCGATCCTCACGGCACCGGACCTCACCACGACGACTACACCACGACCTCGCTCTACACCGACACCCCGGAGCACCACGTGGCCGCACGCGTCGGCTCCTATGCACGAGCCAAGTATCGGGTGCGGCGCTACGGAACATCCGCCGAGGTGTTCCTCGAACGCAAGCTGCGCACGAACACCGTGTTGTGCAAGCGTCGGGAGCGGATCGCTCTGGAGGTGCTGTCCGAACGGGTGGCCCACCCTTCGACGCGGATGGAGTCGAGCGGGGCCTGGTTCGCGCAGCGGCTGTGCCTGCGCCGGCTGGCGCCGGTGTGCGAGGTGGCCTACGAGCGCACCGCGAGAACGCTTCAAACGCCGCACGGCCACGCGCGCCTGACGGTCGATGGCGCCCTGCGGGCCCGGATCCACGCCGCCTGGACCTTCTCCGTGGGAACCCACATGCCCATCCTGGCCGAACACCAGATCATCGAGATGAAGTTCCAGCTGGCCATGCCCACCCTGTTCAAACAGGCACTGGCCGAGTTCAATCTCGCACCGGTCAGTCTCTCCAAGTACCGGCTGGCGGCCGAGCGCCTGAACCTGCTGGCGCCCGACGCCCTCCTGGTGTCCGCATGATCCCGGGACTGAGCTCGGAACTCGCCGTGTCCTCGACCCCCGAAGGAGCCGCAGGTGTGGCGCTGCGACTGGTCCTGGCGCTCGCACTGGGCGCGCTGGTGGCCTGGATCTACCGACACACGCGGGATCCTGCCGGCACCGTCGGTTCGTTTCCCGGCACGCTGGTCCTGCTGGCGGTGCTCATCGCCATGGTCACGCAGGTGATCGGCGACAACGTCGCTCGGGCCTTCAGCCTCGTCGGGGCACTGTCCATCGTGCGCTTCCGGACCGTCGTACGCGACACCCAGGACACCGCCTTCGTGATCTTTGCCGTGGCCGTGGGCATGGCCGCTGGAGCTGGTGCGCCCTGGGTCGGTGTCCTGGGTCTGACGGTCGTCGGACTGGCTGCCCACACGATGCACCGAACAGGCGCAGGCACCGCCGCACCCATGACCCTCGTGCTGCGCACCGGACTCGGTGTGGACCTGGATGCGCTGCGCGCACAGGTGTTGGACCCACATCTGGCCGACCTTCGACTGCAGTCCGTCGGAACCGGCCGACAGGGTGCCTCTCTGGACGTCACCTATGAAGTCATCTTCCAGCCCGGCGGATCGCCTGACTCCCTCGTGAAATCGCTGTACGCCGCCGAGGGCGTACACGCCGTCGATCTGCGCCGCCACAACCAGGACACCTGATGCCACGCTTCACTTGCTCTCGATACCTGTTGACGTCCATGCTGGCGGGGGCGGCGACACTGGTCGCAGCCCAACCCGCCCCGGGGCCTGGCGGCATGAATGCTCCGGAACGAAAGCTCCTGAGCATGTTCGACCGAGACGGCAACGGCCGGCTGGACCGCGACGAAAGGCAGGCCGCTCGGGCGGATCTTGCTGCGCAGCGCACACCGGATCGCGGCTTCGGGGGGCGACCGGGTCGCGGCGGCCCGGACGCTGCACTTTCTGCACCGACCCGACCGGGTCCCAAGGTCGCCCCGTCCGAGGTGGAAATCTCGCAGGCCACCCTGTACGACCCCGGCACAGTGCGGACGCTCTTCTTCACGTTCGACACCCCCGATTGGGAGGCGGAACTCGAGGCCTTCCACAACAGCGATGTCGAGGTCCCTGCCACCCTGCAGGTGGATGGACGCACGTATGAGGGTGTCGGGGTGGCGTTCCGAGGGGCGTCTTCCTACATGCGGGCGCCACGCGGCTCCAAGCGGTCACTCAACGTCAAGATCGATCACACCCACGACAAACAGGCGTTGATGGGCTATCGCACCCTCAACCTGAACAATGCCTTCGGGGACCCCTCCTTGATGCGAGCGGTCGTGTACACGGAGATTGCGAAGCAGTACCTGCCGGTGCCCGCCTCCAATCACGTGCGCGTGGTGATCAATGGAGAGTCCTGGGGCATTTACACCAACACCGCGCAGTTCAACAAGGACTTCCTCCGTGACCACTTCCAGACCCCAAAAGGAGCGCGCTGGAAGGTGCCGGGCCAGCCGCGCGACGGCGCCGGTCTGATCTATCAAGGTGAGGATCTGGCGGCCTACAAGGCCCGGTACGAGATCAAGACCCAGGACAACGACGACACCTGGAAGGCCCTGGTGCGCCTGACCCGCGTGCTGCACGAAACGCCCCCGGCGCAGTTGCCGATCGCCCTGGCGCCGCTGCTCGACATCGACGGCGCCTTGCGCTTCCTCGCGTTGGAAAACGTGCTCGCCAACTCCGACGGCTACTGGAGCCGGGGCAGTGATTTCAGCCTGTACCTCGACCCGAAAGGCCAGTTTCACGTCATCCCGCACGACGTCAACGAGGCCATGATGTCGGCCGACATGCACGGCGGCGGCGGGCCAGGCCGTGGCATGGGGGGCATGGGCCAAGGCCCGGGCGGCGCCTCCACGGACCTCGACCCGCTCGTGGCGGCCCGCGACCCCTCCAAGCCGCTGATCTCCCGGCTGCTGGCTGTGCCGGAACTGCGCACCAAGTACCTGACCCATGTGCGCGAGATCGCCACGCGCTGGCTGGACTGGTCCGTGCTCGGTCCTGTCGTCGAGCGCCACCGCGCACTCATCGAAGCCGAAGTGCGCCAAGACACCCGCAAACTCACCAGCACCGAAGCCTTCGAGGCCTCGGTTCAGGGCCTGCGCCAGTTCGCCGAGGCGCGGCGGAAATTTCTGTTGGAACCGCTGCGCTGACACGCCCTGCGAACCGTCGGATCTGGCCGGTGACCGTGCGCCTGGCGGTATAGGGAATCCACGAGTACGCCCAGGAGGACGTCCCCAGTGCCGGCAAGCTTCTGGGCGCGACGCTGCTCGTGGCCGAGATGGAGGTTGTGCCGTGGATCCGGCGGAAGCTGACCCGGACCGGGGCATCGCAGGTCGCGCGGGCGGAGGGTTGAGCCCGACCACGCTGAGGATGGCGCATGCGCCATGCGTCACCCCACGCCATCCCCCTCCGGCTCGAACTTGTACCCCACCCCATATACCGACTGGATCAGCTCGCTGCCGGCCCGCACCTCCTGGATCTTGCGGCGCACTTTCTTCACGTGGCTGTCGATGGTGCGCTCGGAAACGACGCGGTCGTCGCGGTAGATGAGATCCATCAGCTGTTCGCGCCGGAAGATGCGGCCCGGCTGACCCACCAGCACGCGCAGCAACTGGTATTCGACGGCGGTGAGGGCCAGGTCGCAACCGTCCAGACGGGCTTTCCAGCCGGCATCATCGAGGTCCAGCCCGGCTCGTGCCCAGGCTGCGGCCGGCTCGGGGCGGGCCTGGGCATCGCACGCCTCGCCCTCTCGGCGATCGGACTGCAGCGCCCGCGTGCGTCGCACCGCGGCGTTCACCCGGGCCACCACCTCCCGCGGACTGAAGGGCTTACAGATGTAGTCGTCGGCGCCCATTTCGAGGCCCAACAGGCGATCGATCTCCTCGACCCGGGCGGTGATCATGAGGATCGACGGCCCTCCGCCATGCATGCCGCCTGACCTCAAGGCCCGGCAGATGTCCAGTCCGCTGCGGCCTGGCAACATCAGATCCAGCAGGATCAGGTCGACGGTCTGCGTGCGCAGCCAGGGCTCGACCTCGTCGCCACGCGCCAGCCGGTGCGTGCGGTAGCCGGCCTGTCGGAGGTAGTCCTCCAGGGCCTGCGCAATCTTGTCTTCGTCCTCGACGATGAGGATGGAGGCGTCAGTCATGTTCGGGTCCGTCGATGCGGGGGAACCACAGCGTCCAGCGCAGCCCCCCCAGCGGGCTGGCCGAGGCTTCCAGGCGCCCACCGTGGCCCTGCACCAGGGCCTTGACGATGGCCAGGCCCAGGCCGGACCCCCCGCTGCTGCGCGCACGAGAATCGTCGAGCCGGAACAAACGCTCCGTGAGGCGAGGCAAGGATTCGGCCGGCACACCAGGTGCGCTGTCCTCCCATTCCAGCCGCACATCCGGCCCGTCTGCATGCACGGCCACCCGCAGACGGATCGGAGGATGGGTGTAGCGCAATGTGTTTTGCAGCAGGTTGCGCAGCACCTGGTCGAGCCGGTCCGGATCGGCGTGGATCCATTGCTCCGCCGCCAGGTCGAGCACCAGCTCGACCCCGGCGGTGCGGCCCTGGCGGGCTTCCGCCAGCACCTGCTCGACGTGGTCCGACAGATCGACGTGCTCAAAGCGGTGCACGAGGGCGCCGGAATCCGACAGCGACAGCACCCGCAGGTCCTCGACCAGACGGTTCAAGCGCTCGACCTCCTGGGCCAGCGAGGCCAGGTTGCGGGCATCGGGCTGCCGGACCCCGTCCACCAACGCCTCGATCTCGACTTTCAGCGAAGTCAGCGGGGTGCGCAGCTCATGTGCAATGTCGGCCACCCACTGCTCCCGCGAGCGCTGCGCGGTCTGCAGCGAAACAGCCATGTGGTTGAAGTCGGCGGCCAGCTGGGCCAACTCATCGTGGCCTTGCACCGCCACACGCACACCGTAGTGGCCATGCGCCACGGCAGCGGCACCTTCGCTCACTTCACGCAAGCGCCGGGTCAACCACCGCGAAATCCAGGCCGCATTGAGCAGCACCGCCAGCAACAGGCCCAGGGCGATGGCTGCAAACTTGCGGTTCTGCTGCTGCACGAACACCTGCTCCAGAGAGGCCACCATCTGCAGTCGCGGGATATAGCCCAGGTGACCCACCACCACGCCCCCGTCGTGGATGGGCCGCACCACCGCTTGAGCCCGGCGCTCCTCCGGCCCGATCAGCACACGGCCCTGGGCGTCGAGCAACAGCAGGCGCGGATCGATGGTCAACGGCGGGGACGGCATCGATGCCGCCTGCGCCACCGGCCGAGGCTCCGACGAGGCAACCGATGCCACCGCTGCGGAGCCCGCCCGTGCGCCCGACGCCGGGGCCGCCTCCGGCGACGGCCGGCGCGGATCCGACTCGGCAGTGCGATCGGCACGGCGGCCGGAACGCCCCACCCCCAGCACTTCACGCAACAGGTCATGCCAGTGCTGCCGGTCGTCCCGGACCCAATCCCAGTTGCCGTGGAGGCGATGTCCTTCGGCCAGCCGGTTCACGAGCGGCGTGAGCCGAGCCTCGTCCGCCCGGTTGAGGTACTCGACCAGGCCTTGATCGAAGCTCCAGCCGTAGATCACGTAGGCCGCGGCCACCAGCACCACGTTGGCCCCCGCGATCGCCACGAACAGCTTCACGCGCAGCGAATCGAGGCGTCGCATCCAGGCCGGAGGGAGGGCGGGTCGGAACATGCCGCGAGCTTAGCGAACGATTCGTCAAGCTTTGTGCACGCAAATCCCGGGCGCTTGCGCAATGCCTGCACATTGCCTCGGCATGCTCGACCCCAACCTGACTCTGCGACCGAAAGACGCCCATGCCGACGTCCCCCGCCTCTTCCTCCGTCCCCGTCAATCGCAGGCGCCGCCTGCTGGGCCTGGGCCTCGGCACCGTCGGTGCGGCCGCCGTGGCCGGCGGCGGCTGGTTCGCATGGAGCCGCTGGGGCGGCGGAGCCCCGAAGGAGTCGCCCTACATCCTCGCATCCGTCCAGCGCGGCGACATCGAGGACCTCGTATCGGCCACGGGCGCTCTCCAGCCACGCGACTATGTCGACGTGGGCGCGCAGGTGTCGGGCCAGTTGCGCCGCATCCACGTGCAGGTGGGCTCGGAGGTGCTGGAGGGTGACCTGCTCGCCGAGATCGACGCCGAGACCTCCGCCGCACGCGTGGAGGCCAACCGGGCCTCGGTCAAGTCACAGCAGGCCACGCTGGCCCAGCGCGAAAGCGATCTCGACAAGGCCGAGCGTGACCTCAAGCGTTTGCGCAACCTCTTGGCCGAGGACGCGACGACCCTGGAGGAAGTCCAGAACGCGGAATCCACCGTGCGCACCGTGCGCGCCCAGATCGATGCGATCCACGCCCAGATCGAGCAGACCCGGGCCAGCATGCGGGTGGAAGAAGCCAACCTCAAGTACACCCGCATCTACGCCCCGATGTCCGGCACGGTCGTGAGCGTCGCGGCACGTCAAGGTCAGACGCTCAACGCCAACCAGTCCGCACCGAACCTGCTGCGCATCGCCGATCTGTCGACGATGACCGTGCAGACTCAGGTGTCGGAAGCCGACGTCGCCAAGCTGCGCGCCGACATGCCGGTGTACTTCACGACCCTGGGCGGCCAGGGAAGACGCTGGTGGGGCACGCTGCGCAAGGTCGAGCCCACGCCGACGGTGACCAACAACGTGGTGCTCTACAACGCCTTGTTCGACGTTCCCAACCCCCAGCGCAACCTCATGACGCAGATGACCGCCCAGGTCTTTTTCGTCGCGGCGAAGGTGGAAGACGTGCTGATGGTGCCCATGTCGGCGCTGGCCCTGCAGCGCAGTGCCGGACGTCGCGACGCGGCCGGTCGAGGCGGATCAGCCTCTGCCGTCGAATCGCCCGAGACACCGGCCTCGTCGGCCTCCGCCGCGAGCTCGGAACGCCGCGAGCGCACCGCCGGAGCGCTCCCGTCCGATCGCCGTGCACGTCCCGAGAAGAGTGATCCGGCGGCCTCCGCCTCCCCGGACCGTCCGCGCAGCACAGCCCCGGCGGACCGTCCCACCGCAGAACGCCGCCATGACCGCCCCACCACGGACACGCCGGGAGCCGGGCCGGCCAGCGCCCCACGCACCGGCGGTGATCGCCCCGACTGGGGCTCGATGTCCGAGGAGGAACGCACCCGCCGCCGCGAAGAGCGGCGACGCGAACTGGAATCGCTGCCTCCCGAGGAACGGGAAAAGCGCCTCGCCGAACGCCGGGCCCGCATGGCCAGTGGTGGAGGCAACGGTCCCGGCGGCGCCACCCCAGGCTCGAACGGCTCGGAACGCCGGGGCGAACGCGCCGGCGAAGCCCGATCCGACAGCTCCCGTCGCAGCGCAGAGGCCTCGTCGGACGAAACGGCTCGCCCCTCACGGGACGGGGCGCGCCGTTCCGACGCCCGTGCGCAAAGCCCCACCCCCTACGACGCGGCCCAAGGGGCCACTCGCCCCGTCAACCGTGGCATCTGGGCTGGACCCGCAGGATCCTCGCGCGCTCAAGGCCCCCGCAAGGCCAAAGTGAAAGTCGTCAACGAAGCCGGCGAAGTGAGCGAGCGCGAGGTCACCATCGGGGTGAGCAACCGGGTGCACGCGCAGATCCTGTCCGGACTGCAGGAAGGAGAAAAGGTCATCGCCGGCGAACGCCAGGCCGAATCGAACCGCGATCGCGCCGGCAACAGCGGCAATGCGCAGGACCGCAACCGCAATGGCGGCAACGCCGGCAACGGACTGGGCAGCATGGGTGCCGGCGTGCCCGGCACCGGCGGTGGTGTGCCCGGCATGGGCGGCCCTGGCGGCCGGTGAATCCCATGAGCGACCCGACCCCACACCCTCAAAGCGCGCCGGAGGTGCCGTTGATCCGCTTGCGCGGTGTCACCAAGACGTTCCGCAACGGAGACCTCTCGGTGCAGGTGCTGCACGGCATCGACCTGGACATTCACGCTGGCGAGCTGGTGGCCATCATGGGCGCCTCCGGCTCGGGCAAGTCCACCCTGATGAACCTGCTGGGCTGCCTGGACCGGCCCACAACCGGCCACTACCACTTCATGGGACGGGACGTCTCCGTCCTCGGACCGGACGAACTCGCCGAACTGCGGCGCGAAGCCTTCGGTTTCGTGTTCCAGAGCTACAACCTGATCGCCACCGGCACGGCGAGCGACAACGTGGAAGTGCCCGCCGTCTACGCCGGGGTGGATCCTGCAGAACGGCACGTCCGGGCAGCAGAGTTGCTGGAGCGCCTCGGCCTGGGTGAACGCTCGCACCACCGGCCCAACCAGCTCTCCGGCGGGCAGCAGCAGCGCGTGTCCATCGCGCGGGCGCTGATGAACGGGGGCCGCATCATCCTGGCCGACGAGCCCACCGGCGCCCTGGACAGCCGCAGCGGCGCCGAGGTGATGAAACTGCTCAAGGAACTTGCCGAGCAGGGACACACCGTCATCCTGATCACCCATGCCCCGGAGGTCGCGGCACATGCCCATCGCGTCATCGAAATCCGCGATGGCCTGATCCTGTCCGACCCCGGCCCCGCTACGCCGGATCCCCACCGCCCCCGCGCGCTGTGGCAGCCCCGCACCAGCGGCCACACCTCCTTTCTGGGCGACCTCTTCGAGGCCAGCCGCACGGCCCTGCGTGCGTTGCGCGCCAACGTCTTCCGCTCCATCCTCACGCTGCTGGGCATCGTCATCGGTGTGGCCTCGGTCATCACCATGATGGCCATCGGCGATGGCGCCAAGCAGCAGGTCCTCGACCGCATCAGCGCGATGGGATCCAACCTGCTGCTGGTGCGCCCGGGTGCACCCAACCAGCGGGGTTTCCGTGACACATCCACCCTGGTGCTGGCCGACGTGCAGGCCATCGATAAAGACGTGGCCAACGTGCTGGCGGCCATCCCCGAGCAGACCAGCACCGTCACGATGCGCCGCGAAGGGGTGGACGTCTCCACGTCCGTCACCGGCACATCATCGAAATTCCCGCTGGCCCGGCAGTGGAAGGTGGCACGCGGCACCTTCTTCACCGAGGAGGACGAGCAGACCTACGCCACCGTCGCCGTGCTGGGCAGCACTGTGGCACGGGCCCTGTTTCCGGACAAAGACGACCCGCTGGGCCAGTTCATCATCGTCAACAACCTGATTTTCCAGGTCGTGGGCGTGATGGCCGACAAGGGGGCCTCGCCCAACGGTCAGGATCAGGACGACGTGGTGTTCGTACCCTACGCCACCAGCCAGTTGAGACTTTCGGGCCAACGCTCGCTGCGCAACGTCACGGTGGCGGTGAAGGACGTCAAGCACATCGACGAAACGCAGGCCGCCATCGAATCGCTGCTGACCGAGCGCCACGGCAAGGTGGATTTCCAGATTCGCAACATGGCCTCGATCATCGACACCGCCACCGAGACGCAGGACACCATGACGCTGCTCCTGGGCTCCATCGCGGCCATCTCGCTGCTGGTCGGCGGCATCGGCGTGATGAACATCATGCTGGTGAGCGTGACCGAGCGCACCCGCGAGATTGGCATCCGCATGGCCACTGGCGCCCGCATGCGCAACATCCTCCAGCAGTTCCTGGTGGAAGCGCTGGTGGTGTCGGCCCTGGGCGGAGCCATTGGCGTGGCCATCGGCTTGGGAGCCGCGGCCATCACGGCCTCGTTCGGCACCGCTGTGAAATACGCCGTCGCCCCGGTCGTGCTCGCCTTCGGTTGCGCCTTCGCCACCGGACTGGTCTTTGGATACCTGCCGGCCCGCAAGGCCGCACGCCTCGATCCGGTCGTGGCGCTGGCCTCGGAGTGAACTGGACATGCTGCCCCTGAAATCCCCCCCCCGGCTGCCGCTGCGCGCCTTCTGGCCCCTCGTGCCCATCCTGACCGGCCTGCTCGCCACCGGTTGCGCCAGCCCTGAGCCGGCGGTCCGGCCCGATTGGTCCCTGGCCCCCACCTGGGCGGAGCCCACCGACACCGGACGACCGACGCGCGAGGTCTCCGCGACCTGGTGGAAATCCTTTGGTTCGCCCCGTCTGGAAGCGTTGATCGACGAAGCCGAACGCGGCAACACCGATCTCCGGGTGGCCCTGGAGCGGGTGCGGCAGGCCGAGCTGGCTTTGCAGCAGGCAGGCACCTCACGCTGGCCGACGGTGGGCAGCAGCGCCGGGCTGTCCACCAGCCGCAGCAAGGCCGGGGACGAACCCGGAGCGTCCCGGGAGTCCACCAGCCTGGGCCTGTCGGTGAGCTACGAAGTCGACCTTTGGGGACGCATCGCAGCCGGGGTTTCGGCCAGCGAGTCGTCGCTGCAGGCCACCCGGTTGGACGTCGAGACCGCGCGTGCCAGCCTGCGAGCGGGCGTGGCCACCAGCTACTTCACCTGGCTGGCCACAGGCGAAAGGCTGCGGCTGGCCCGTGAAAACCTGGCCATTGCACAGCGGGTGCTGCGCATCGTCGAAGCTCGCCACCGCCACGGCGTGGCCACGTCGCTGGAAGTCTCGCAGCAGCGCCTGACGGTGCTGTCCCAGCAAACCGCGCTGCTCCCCCTGGAGGTGCAGCAGCGCCAGACCGCCTCGGCGCTGGCCCTGCTGCTGGGCCGCATGCCACAGCAGCCGCCCCCGCTGTCCGGGGAAACGCTGGAGCAGATGCGGGTGCCTCACCCCGCGCCCGATCTTCCCGCCACGCTGTTGACCCGCCGGCCCGACCTGGCCGCGGCCGAAGCCCGGTTGGCGGCAGCCGACGCCAACATCACCGCCACCCGCGCGGCCTTGCTGCCCAGCGTCTCGCTATCGAGTTCAGCCAGCCTGGGCAGCTCCGTGCTGCTCAGCTTGGCCGACCCCACCCGCAGCGTTTCGGTCGGTCTGGGCCTGGCTCAGAGCCTGTTCGACGCCGGCAAAAGGCGCCTGGCCGTCGACACCAGCCTGTCGCAGCGGCAAGTCCTGATCGAAACCTATGCGGCGTCCGTGCGCACCGCACTCAAGGAAGTGGAAGACAGCCTGGGCAACGCCGAACGCGGACGCCGTCAGGAAGCGGCCCAGCGGGAAATCGTGGAACAGGCCCAGCGCGCTCTGCGGCTGGCCGAACTGCGTTACCGCGAGGGAGCTGGGGACCTCCTGTCAGTGCTCGAAGCCCAGCGCACCCTGTTTTCCGGCCAGGACGCGCTGGCCACCCAACGCCAGTCGCGCCTGAGTTCAGCGGTGGATCTCTATCAAGCACTTGGCGGCGGCTGGAGTCCAGATCGTCGCGTCCCCCTTTAATCCACCTCCACCCAATCGAGATGCCGTCCCGCACCCCCCGCCTCCTGGTCGCCTTGCTGACGATCTTCACGACCCTGGCACCCCTGGCGCAGGAACTCCCTCGCCCACGTGGCGGCCAAGACGCGCTCCCCACCACCACGGAGAAACAGAATCCCACAAGCGACTCCCCCGGACGCGCCCCCCGCCCAGCCAGCGTCTCCGCCTCTGGGCCGGACGGTTCCGCCCGCATGACCGGACGTTTTCCTACCGGTCTGAGGAGCCTTGGCGCCCAGCAAAAACCCCCATCACGCAACTGGTTGCTGGATGCGGACTCCGATGACGAACGCTTCCGTCGTCTCCAGATCGCCGCCGGTGGAAGCGACGTACAGATGCAGCAGGTGGGTTTGCGTTTCGAGGAGCTTCACCGGGCGGTCTTGCTGGACAACCGTCCCATGGCCGACTATCACCTTGGCAAGATCCGCGAACACATGCAAATCATGGGGCTCAAACGCCCCAACCGAACCCCGAACCTCGAGGACATGTTTCTATTGAGCGGCGCCTTCGAAGACCTGCGAAAAGTCATCCAGACCGGAACACACGCTCAGCTCAAGGATCAATTTTTGAGCACCCGTCAGGTTTGCATGGCCTGCCATGTGGCGGAACGCATGGGATTCCTCAACGATGGGGGCGCTCTGGCTCGGACGTCGTCTTTCCCTGCCCACGTGGTGTCGGCACCACGCTGAAAAAGCGGGGACGTCGCAGGAATGTGAAGAACTTTTGACTTCTAGTAATACGAATCGTTATCATACGTATCCAGCGATTGAACTTTGATATGTCGTCGCCGCCAGCAAGCCCGTAGGTCACCGAGACGTCGCGTCCTCCCCCGCGACATCGTCCTGAAGTCCGAGCGCCAGCCCGCCCTCGCCGCCCAGGCCCTCCAGGGCCTCCACGACTCAGGACACAACCGAACATGGCTCACATCCGTTCGCGCAAGCATGCGCCCGCCGCTCCTCGCCTCACCGTGCCGGCCTTGGCCGCTCTGGCGTCACTGGCCCTGCCCACGGGCACCTGGGCCCAGTCGACTCCGACGGCCCCGTCCACGCAGGTGGAGAAGCCCGCCGCCAGCACTGACACCCCCAGCCAGACGCTGGCCCCGGTGCGCATCAAGGGCAAGGCCGAAAACAGCTACAAGCCGCCCGAGAAGGCGGCAACGGCCAAGCAGACCCAGCCACTGATCGAGACCCCTCAAACCATCACCGTGGTCAAGAAGGAGCTGCTGCAAGACCAGGGCAGCACCACCTTGACCGAAGCCCTGCGCAACACCCCGGGGATCACCTTCACGCTGGGCGAGAACGGCAACACGACCACCGGCGATTCGGTGTTCATGCGCGGATTCGACACCTCCAACTCCATCTTCCTGGACGGCATTCGCGATCTGGGCGGCATCACCCGGGACACCTTCAACACGGAATCGGTGGAGATCGTCAAAGGCCCGGCTGGCACCGACAACGGCCGTGGCTCCCCCACCGGCTACATCAATCTGAACAGCAAGACGGCCCAGGCCTCCGAGCTGACCAGCATGACGCTCACGGGGGCCACCAACAGCCGCCTGCGCGCCACCGCCGACATCAATCGTCCGCTGGATCTGGACATTCCCGGAGCGGCCCTGCGCCTGAACGTGATGGTGGACCAGGGCGACAAGCTCGGCCGCGACGTGGCGAAGAACCGCAGCTGGGGGATCGCACCATCCCTGGCGCTGGGCCTGGGCACCCCGACCCGCACCTTCCTGAACTACCTGCACGTCGAGCAGGACAACATCCCCGACGGGGGCATCCCCGCCATCGGCAAGGACTACGTCTACAGCAGCACCACCGCCTCGTCGGCCATCATCAATGCCATCAACGCGGCGCCCAGCGTCGACACGGCCAACTTCTACGGGTCCAAGGACGACCACGACAAGATCGAGGCCGACGTCATCACCCTGCGCCTGGAGCACGACCTGGCTCCCGGCACCACCGTTCGCAACACCTTGCGCTACGGCCAGACCAAGCAGCAAGCCGTGCTCACCGGCATCAACGCCCTGACGGTGACAACCGCCACGCTGAACGATCCTTCGAAATGGACCGTGACACGCTCTCGCCAGGGCAAGGACATCCTCAACGAGGTCCTGGTCAACCAGACCAACCTGAACACCGGCTTCTCGCTCGCCGGCATGAAGCACACCGTCAGCACGGGGCTGGAGTTCATGTACGAGCGCCAGAAGGCCCTGGGCTTCACGACCTCCGGCACCACCACCGCCGCCAGCCTGTACAACCCGAGCACCGCGGACACCTTTGCCTCGGTCGTGCCGTCCGGCGCCCAGACCGATGGCCACACCGTCACGGCCGCGGCCTACCTGTTCGACAACATCGAACTGGCCCCCAAGTGGGAGCTCAACGCCGGCCTGCGCCTGGAGAAGTTCCGCACGGAATACACCAGCCTGCCCGCCACGACCGCCACCTCACAAGCCGCCACCAAACTGTCCACCGCCGACACGCTGATCAACGGCAAGCTGGGACTGGTCTTCAAGCCGACCGAGAACAGCTCGGTCTACGCGGCCTATGCCACCTCCCAGCAACCCCCGGGCGGCGCCAACTTCACGTTGTCGGCCACGGCAGCCAACATCGCCAACCCGAACATGGACCCGCAGAAGGCCCAGACGCTGGAGATCGGCACGAAGTGGGCGCTGCTGGACAACCGCCTGGTGCTGAGCGCCGCGGCCTACGACACCACCAACGAGAACGACCTGGCCACCACCGACACGGTCACGGGTGAGGTCATCCAGTACGGCAAGAAGAAGGTCCAGGGCCTGGAATTCGCGGCCGCCGGGGCGATCACCGCCGACTGGCAGATCAATGCCGGACTGGCGCTGATGGACACCCAGGTCGAGGAAGGCAGCGCCACCCAGACCGGGTCGATGCTGCAGTACTCACCCAAGACCACGTTCACCCTGTGGAACACCTACAAGTTGCCCTTCGGTCTGACGCTGGGCGGCGGGGCCCGCTACGTCGCCTCTCAGGCCACGCAGATCAACAACAGCACGGTCACCGGCATGACGGGCATCCCGAGCTACTGGGTGTTCGACGCCATGGCCAGCTATCCGATCAGCAAGAACATCACGCTGCAGGCCAACGTCACCAACCTGATGGACAAGGAATACATCGCCAGCGTGAACAGCGGTCGTTCGCGCTACACCCTGGGCGCCCCCCGTGCGGCCCAGATCACGGCGAAGTTCGACTTCTGACGTCCTGACCCCCCGGACCGGGTCGCCTGCGGGCGGCTCGGCTCCTTTCTCATTCGGCGCTGGAGGGCCGACGCTCATGATGCTGCACATTCCCGAAGTGCTCGACCGCGCCACAGTCGCCGAATGCCGAGCGCTGCTCGGCTCGGCCCAGTGGGTCGACGGGCGCACCACCGCCGGCGCCCAAGGCGCAGCGGTCAAGAGCAACCTCCAACTCGCTCCCGACGACCCCGTCGCGCGCCACGTCGGCGCCCTCATCCTGAAGGCGCTGTACGCCCATCCCCTGTTCTTCTCGGCGGCCTTGCCCCTGCGCACGCTGCCCCCCCTGTTCAACCGCTACGAAGGTGGCGGCACCTACGGCCTGCATGTCGACGGCTCGGTCATGAACCCGGCCGGACAGTCCCATCCTCTGCGCAGCGACGTCTCCACCACCTTGTTCTTCAGCGACCCCGACGAGTACGAGGGGGGTGAACTGGTCGCCGTGGACACCTACGGCACCCACGAGGTCAAGCTGCCGGCCGGCGACATGATCGTGTACCCCTCGACCAGCCTGCACAAGGTCGAGCCCGTGACCCGCGGCTCGCGCGTGTGCTCGTTCTTCTGGACCCAGAGCATGGTGCGGGAAGACAGCCGCCGCGGCATGCTGTTCGACCTGGACCAGACCATCCAGAGCCTTCGCGCCCGCGTCGGCGAGTGCGATGAAACGGTCTCGTTGGCCGCGCACTATCACAACCTGCTGCGGCTGTGGGCCGAGGTCTGATCCCGGCATGTCGACCCCCTCTCTCTCGGCGCGACGGCCCGGCTGGCTGCGGACCCTTCACCAGTGGCACTGGATCAGCTCGGCCGTGAGCCTGGTGGGCATGCTGCTGTTCGCGGTCACCGGCCTCACGCTCAACCACGCTGACGACATCGAGGCCCGCCCCGCCGTGACCTCACGCCAAGCCGACCTGCCGGCCGAACTCCAGGCCCTGGTGGCCCCGGACGCGGCCACCGCCAACCCGCCTGCGGACCACAAAGCCCCGATCCCCCTCGCCGTGCGCGGATGGCTGGACCGCACCTGGGGGCTGGCCCTGCCTGACATCGATGCCGAGTGGAGCGCCGACGAGATCTACCTGTCCTTGCCCCGCCCGGGTGGCGACGCCTGGTTGCGCATCGAACGCGCCGAAGGCCGGGCCGAGTACGAGCTCACCGACCGGGGCTGGATCTCCTACCTCAACGACCTGCACAAAGGCCGTCACACCGGAGCCGTCTGGAAGGGTTTCCTGGACGTGTTCTCCGTGGCCTGCGTGCTGTTTTCCATCACCGGACTGCTCATCCTCCAAGTCCATGCCGCCCAGCGCCCCAGTGCCTGGCCGCTGGTTGGCCTGGGTTTGGTGCTGCCGCTGTTGCTCATCCTCCTGTTCATTCACTGACCCCCGAAGGACTCTGCATGCTGCTTCGATACTCCGTCGCCCTGACCGCCGCCAGTGCCGCCCTCCCGGCCCTGGCAGCCGATCTGGCCCTGAAGGTCGAGATCCCGCGCCTGACCGTCGCCGAATACCACCGCCCCTACGTGGCCATGTGGCTGGAAAAGGCCGATCAATCCTTTGTCGGCAACCTGGCCCTCTGGTACGCCGTGGACAAGCGCGACAACGGCGGCACCAAATGGCTCAAGGACATGCGAGCCTGGTGGCGCAAGAGCGGGCGCAGCTTGACCCTGCCGGTCGACGGACTGAGCGGAGCCACCCGCGCGCCGGGTGAGCACACGCTGCAGTTCAACGGCACCAAATCACCCTTGAACGGACTGGCCCCGGGGGAATACCACGTGGTCGTCGAGTCGGCACGCGAGGTCGGTGGGCGTGAGCTGGTGCGGGTGCCGCTGCAATGGCCGCCCAAATCGGCCCTCACGACCCAGGCCAAGGGCACGAGCGAGCTCGGCGCCGTGAGCGTTTCGGTCAAGCCCTGACGTTTCCCTTTCCAACCCAAGGAACTCATCAAGATGTCCACCCCCCTTCGTCACCGCCTGTTGTGGGTTGCCCTGGCCGCAGCGGCCGTGCTGCCGACGACCGCTTCCGCCCACCGCAGCTGGATGCTGCCCTCCTCGACCATCGTCGCCGGCAAGGAACCCTGGATTTCAGTCGACGCGGCCGTCTCCAACGACGTGTTCTACTTTGAGCACAACGCGTTGAACGTGGACACCGTGGCGGTGATCCAGCCCGATGGATCGGCCGGCAAGGTCGAAAACCCCGCCAAAGGCCGTTACCGCAGCGTCTTCGACGTCAAGCTGCCCATGCCCGGCACCTACAAGGTGGCCCTGGTCAACGACATGATGACGGCCAGTTTCAAGGTGGGCGAGGAGACCAAGCGCCTGCGTGGCACCCGCGAATCCCTGGCCAAGGACATTCCAGCCGAAGCCCAGGACCTGCGCGTCAATCAGGCCGCCTCGCGCATGGAGTTTTTCGTCACCTCCGGCAGCCCAACCCGGGAAACGCTCAAGCCGTCCGGACGTGGCCTGGAGATGGAGCCTGTGACCCATCCCAACGACCTGGTCGCCGGTGAAACCGCCAAGTTCCGATTCCTGGTCAACGGCAAGCCGACGGCGGGCCTGAATGTGCTGCTCATCCCGGGTGGCAACCGCTACCGCGATGCACTCAACGAACTGCGTTTCACAACCGACGCCAAAGGCGAAATCCAGGTGAAGTGGCCATCGGCCGGCATGTACTGGCTCAATGCCTCCCCTGTACAACCAGGAGGCCCGGGCGGCGACGCCATGTCGGGTGGACCGGGAGCGGCCCCGGGCGGCGCTCCGGCGGGCGGCACACCGCCCCGCCCGATGGGCCCGGCTGGCACGCTGGACAAGCCGGAAGTCCGCATGGGCTATACCGCCACGCTGGAAGTCATGGCCCCGTGAACCCGCAGGACGCTGACGCACCGCTGCGCGTCCTCGTCCCGCTGCACATCGACGACACGCCGCCCCTCCTGGGCGGCGTGTTGCATGGGCTGGGTGGCGACACGATGGGCACGACCTGGGAAGTGCGCTGGGTGGGACATCGCGGCGACGTGGCCGAGACGCACCGTCCCCTGATCGAGAACGCCCTGAACGAGGTCATCCAGGAGATGAGCACCTGGGCACCAGACTCGTCGTTGTGCCGTTTCAATCGACGACCCACTGGCTCGCGGCAGACGCTGGAGGCGGGCTTTGCCCGGGTAATGGACGTGGCCCTCGACGTGGCGCGCCGCAGTGGTGGCGCCTTCGACCCCACCGCCGGCCGGTGGGTGGACGCCTGGGGCTTTGGTCCCCCTGGCCCCCAGGGCCCGACCGAAGACCTGGCACCCACCGACGGGAGCGCCGCGTCGCCAAACCGCCCGCCCGATTGGTCCCGACTGAGCTGGGATCCCACCACGCGCCAACTCCTCCAGCCAGGCCAGGCCCAGCTCGACTTGTCGGCCATCGCCAAGGGCCACGCCGTCGACCTGGTTTTTGAACGGCTGCGGGACCACGGCGTGCACAGTCTTCTGGTGGAAGTGGGCGGTGAACTGCGTGGGGCGGGACTGCGCCCCGACGGGCACCCCTGGTGGGTGGCCGTCGAGACGCCCGGCGCGGGTGCGGTCGACACCCGGATCGCACTGCACGGGCTGTCCATTGCCACCTCGGGAGACTACCGCCGCTATTTTTTCGATGCCCAAGGCCGTCGCCGACCGCACACGATCGATCCACGCACCGGCGCCCCCGTCGAGCACGGGTTGGCCTCGGTCACAGTCGTGCACGCTGAAGCCGTGTGGGCCGACGCGTGGTCCACCGCCCTGACCGTGCTGGGCTGGGAGGCGGGATGGACCCTGGCCTGCCAGGAGAACCTGGCCGCCCTGTTCGTGCAGCGACACGATGGCGGGCGTTGGCATGAACGCAGCACCCCCGCTCTGGAAAGGATGGCTTGCTGATGCCGCCCCTTGATCGACTCACTGCCGCACTGGGCGTGGTGGTGGTGTATGGCCTGATGACCGCGCTGGTGGTGAAGGCTCACCGGCAACGGCGTCGACAGTCCGAGGCCGCACGCCAGGCGCTGCTCCCTGCGGCGTCCGAGGCATCCTCCGGCCTGCGGGTGCTGTACGCCAGCCAGACCGGTCAGGCCGAGCGCCTGGCCCTGCGCACCGCCCAGACCCTGCACACCGCAGGACTGTCCGTGCCGCTCGGATCATTGGGCGAGCTCGACGCCCCCACCCTGCAACAGGCCCACACCCTCCTGTTTGTGGTCAGCACCAGTGGCGAAGGCGATCCGCCCGACAGCGCCTCGGGCTTTGTCCACAGCGTCATGAGCGGCGAGGCGCTCGACCTGCGCCACCTCCACTACGGCGTGCTGGCCCTGGGCGACCGGCACTACCGGCAATTCTGCGGTTTTGGCCGCACCCTGGACGACTGGCTGAAAGCCCAGGGGGCCGTGCCCCTGTTCGAGCGCATCGAGGTCGACCAAGAAGACCCCGAGGCCCTCCGTTCCTGGCAGGACCACCTCGCGCACCTCGCCGGCACCCAGGACCTGCCCGATTGGGAAGCCCCGGCATGCTCCCCGTGGCGGTTGGCTCGGCGCGATCACCTCAACCCCGGCAGCCTGGGCGACCCCGTGCATCACCTCGAACTCATCCCGGCCCCCGGCCAACTCCTGCCCACCTGGGAAGCGGGTGACCTCGTCCAGGTCCAGCCCCCGGCCGATCCGGGACGTCTGCGCGACTACACCATCGCCTCCATTCCCAGCGACCGCAGCGTGCACCTGCTGGTGCGCCAAGTTCGACAACGACCCGACGGCCAGCCCGGCCTGGCGTCGACGTGGTTGACCCAGGACCTGGCCTTGGGGGAGCAGGTGATGCTGCGCCTGCACGCCCACCGCAACTTCCGCATCGGCGACAACACCCTCCGGCCGCTGGTCCTGATCGGCAACGGCACCGGCTTGGCGGGCCTGCGCAGCCACTGGCGCGCCCGTTTCAAGGCCCCACAACCCGCAGCCATGTGGCTCATCTACGGTGAACGGCAGCCCCACTGTGACGCGCTGCATCAAGGCGAGGTCCGCACGCTCCTGACGGCTGGGGTGTTCGACCGGGTCGACCTCGCCTACTCGCGCGACCCGGGACATCCGAAATACGTGCAGCACATCGTGCGCGGCCAGGCCGAACGCCTGCGGCAGTGGGTGCGAAGAGGCGCCGCGGTCTACGTGTGCGGCAGCCTGCAGGGCATGGCCACTGAGGTCGACCAGGCCCTGCGCGACGTTCTCGGCCCCCCCGAGCTGGACGCCCTGGCCAAGGCCGGGCGTTACCGCCGGGACGTGTACTGATCCGCGCTTGAATCAGCGATCGCGCCCAGGACCCCGCTTGCCGGAGCGCGGTGCCGTGTGGCGATCGGCCAGGGCCTGCTGTTCAGGCGTCAGGACCGCATAGAGGCTCTTGAACACCTTGTTCATCGCTTCCTGATCTTCCACACGATGCTTCATCTCTTCAGTGCGCAGCGACCGGCGGTCCGGTGTGCTCATCCGGGCCACCGCCTCGGCGGCGGGGCGCTTGGCCTCACGGGCCTTGCGAGCCTCCGCCAGGCGGGTGGCCTGGGCCACGTAGGCCTGCCAGGCTTTCTCCTGGGCCGAGGTGATTTTCAAGTCGATCTTCAGGTGAGCCATCCGTTGGATCACCCGCTCGACCGGATCCCCCTGGAACTCACGCGAGTCGCGACGGGAGTCGCCGTGGTGGCCTCGGACGTCGGCGTGGCGGCGCTCCATCTGGTGACGCGGCCGCCGGCCTTCACGGTCGGGATCGGACGCCCTGGCAGCCGAGACCGAAGGCCCGGCTGCCGGTATCGAAGCCGCAGGAGACTGGGCCACGCTGGGCGTGCTGAGCATCAGGGCAGTCAGGACAGCTGCTGCGCCCAGGGTCCAGGGCCGCACGGCCCGGTCGGAAAAGAAACGTCGAGACATGAATGAACTCCAGTGTTGAGGACAGGGCGGTGAACAAGGGCGGGCGGAGCGGCTGGCGGACATCACCGTGGACGCCATTTCAGCCAGACCATGTCTCCTGGCGATTGCAGGAACCCTCCTTTTTGTCGCCCCGCGTTGCAGCGGGCCTTCTTGACATGCAGCGTTACAAAACCCCTGGCCCCACAGCGCGCAACGGGCTGCAATCGAGGACATGGAAGCCGACATGACCCCGTCCCGACTCTCGCTCGGCGACGGCCCCGACCACATCCTGGTCGTCGACGACGACGCCGAAATCCGCACCCTGCTGGCGGCCTACCTGACCAAGAACGGATTCAAGGTCAGTGCGGTCGGCGACGGCCGGGCCCTGTGGCGTGCACTGGATGGTCCCCATGTTGACCTGATCGTGCTGGATCTGATGCTGCCGGGAGAAGACGGCCTCACCGTGTGCCGCGACCTGCGCTCTCGGCGCATCGACACGCCGGTGGTCATGCTGACTGCGCGAGGCGATGAAACCGACCGCATCGTCGGTCTCGAAATGGGTGCCGACGACTACCTGCCCAAACCCTTCAGCGCGCGCGAGTTGCTGGCCCGCATCAAGGTCATCCTCCGACGGGCCCGCAGCCTGCCGGTCAATCTGCAGCCGGACGGCGAACGCCGCCTGCGCTTCGGCGACTGGCTGCTGGACACGCAAGGCCGGCATCTGGAATCGCAGGATGGCCTGGTGGTCCCCTTGGGCGGCGCCGAATACAAACTGCTGCGGGTCCTGCTGAGCCACCCCAACCGGGTCCTGACCCGTGATCAACTGCTGGATCTGACCCAAGGACGGGAAGCCGATCCGCTGGACCGCGCAATCGACGTCCAGATCAGCCGGCTGCGCCAACGTCTGAAAGACGATCCGCGCGAGCCGCGCTACATCAAGACCATGCGGGGCGAAGGCTACGTGCTGGCGGTGGCGGTGGCCCCCGCGCCATGAGCGCCCCCCGTCGGCGGTGGATCCGCCTCACCCCCGAAACCCTGTTCGGGCGACTCATGGGCGTGCTGGTGCTGGGCCTGGTGGCGGCCCTGAGCCTGAGCACCTGGATCGGCCTCAGCGAGAGCGACGACGTGCTGCGCCAGGCGGTGGGACTGCAGCCTGCACAACGCGTGGCCGATCTGGTTGAACTGCTCGACCCCTTGTCCCCGGATGAACGCGAACGGCTGGTCCGGGTGCTCGACGCCGCGCCATTGAAGGTGAGCCTGTCCCCCCACCCCGTACCGATGGCCGAGGCCCCCGCAGACCTCCTGGAACCACATCCGGGCGCCGCAGCGGCCCTGCGCCTGTACTCCAGCGCGCTGCGTACCGCCCTGGGAGACGACCGCCCATTTCAGGTCCAATGGCTCCCCCCCGGCACCGGGCGCAGCGTCCGTGCCGAACGGCGCCATCGCCTCGCGGGCGAGCGGGCTTCCGAGCCTGGATTCGATCCCCCCGCCGACAGCCTGCGCAGCGAACGGCCAGAACTGCGCCCCGCCCGTAAACGCCCCCGAAACAGCCCCGGGCTGTGGTTCGCCTCCCAGGTCCGACTTGCAGACGGCCAATGGCTGCGGCTGGACACCCGGCTGCCGCACGCCCCCGACCTCCCCCTGCGGGTCCTGAGCTCCATCTCGGTGCTGCTGCTGGCCGTCCTGGGACTGAGCTGGTGGGCCGTGCGCAGAGTCACGGCCCCCCTGCGCCAACTCGCGGACGCAGCGCACGCCCTGGGCAAGGACCTCGATCACCCGCCGCTGCCCGACAGCGGGCCGCTCGAAGTCCGCCGGGCCCACCAAGCCTTCAACACCATGCAGGCGCGGCTGAGAAGCGTCGTGGCCGAGCGAACCCATCTGCTCGCAGCGGTGTCCCACGACCTCAAGACCCCCTTGACCCGCATGAAACTCCGTGCAGAGCTGCTGGACGACGAAGCCCTGCGAGATCACCTGACACGCGACCTGGACGAGATGACCCACATGGTCAACGACACGCTGGACTTTCTGCGAGGCCTGGCCCAGCCGCAGCGCCTGCGCCCCGTGGACCTGAATGCCCTGCTGGAAGGGCTTCAAGCCGACCAGATCTGCATGGGCCGCGACGTCACATTGAGCGGAAAAGCACACGCCCCATGGACAGGAGATGCCGCACGACTGCGCCGCTGTGTCGGCAACCTGCTGGACAACGCCGTGCTGTACGGGCAGCGCGCCGACCTCACCTTGGTGGACAAGGGATCGCGCATCGAGATCCTCATTCGGGACGCCGGTCCCGGCATTCCGGACGAACTCCTCGATCAGGTGTTCGAACCTTTCTTCAGGATCGAAGCCTCGCGCAACCGGGTCACCGGCGGCAGCGGCCTGGGCCTGGGCATCGCGCGCCACATCGCGGAGTCCGCAGGGGGCCTTCTTCGTCTGCGCAACCACCCACAAGGGGGACTGGAAGCCCTCCTGAGTCTGACGCGAGACCCTTCCCCAAAAAGAAGCCCGGCCCCCTGAAAGGCACATGTCGGGGCCGGGCTGTGCAAGGTTGCGGCCGTGCCGCAACAAAAGGCGAGTCCTGGGACGAGAGGAGAAAAACCCTTCCCAGCCGGCAAGCTCGAACGTCTGGTGGCGGACACGTCCGCAACGCCGCGCTGGCCTCCCAATATTTGAACACAAATCATTCTCACTTACAATGTGAAGGATCGTAAACCTCGCCCCCCTCCCCATGCAGAAACGCCCGCTCCGCCGTCCCCTGTTCACCCTGGACTCTCCCTCGGAGAACCCGACCCCTTCCCCTTATGCCGAGGTCGTGGGAGAACCAATACATGGCGCGATGATTCGCGTGAACAGTCTGGACTTGCTGCAGGGACAAGTCGAGATCATGATCGATCACCAAGGCACCACTTACCGCCTGAGACAGACTTCAATGGGCAAACTCATCCTGACCAAGTGAAGGTCCGCATCGCATGGACACACACACCGTGCGGCCACTCCGAAGATTCTTGACGACATCAAACATTTATTGATAATTATTCTCATTCGTATCCCATGATGGCCGTTCATGATGTCCTCCTCCCTCGATCGTCGACAGCCTTGGCATGGACTGGCAGCCCGCATCCGCTGCGGCCTGTCCCCTGACGAGCCCAGGCTGCTCACCGCTTACCTGGCCGAAGGACAGTCCTTGGTCCAAAGCGGCGCGCTCTCGCCCTGGGAGGGGGCCCAGCGGTCGCTGGCCCTGCTGATGCAGACCGCATCCGACCCCGAATTGCCGCTGCATTGGCGGCACATCTGCCTGGACCACGCCTGCCGCCCCCTGGAAGACTTGGCGCGTTGCGCCCGTGATCCGTTTCAGCGGCAAGTGCTGGAAACCTGGCGCTGGCGCCTCGCCCACCTCGAACTTGGCCCGGCGCAGCGGACTTCGGACGTCCCGCCCCCAATCCACTGACCTTGTCCAGGAGCTTGCATGACCACCCGCCAGGAATTCGACACCTTCGGCCCCATCGACGTGCCCGCCGACCGGCTGTGGGGTGCGCAGACGCAGCGTTCGCTGCAGAACTTCGCCATTTCCACCGAGCGCCAGCCGGCCGAGCTCATCCACGCGCTGGCCTTGGTCAAACGTGCGGCCGCACAGGTCAACCGCCAGCTCGGCCTGCTGTCGCCCGAAAAATCCCTGGCCATCATCGGTGCAGCCGACGAGGTGCTGGCGGGCGGGCATGCGAATGAATTCCCGCTGGTGGTCTGGCAGACCGGCTCGGGCACGCAGACCAACATGAACGTCAACGAGGTGCTGGCCAACCGCGCCAGCGAACTGCTGGGCGGCGAGCGCGGCGAAAAGCGCTGCGTGCACCCCAACGACGACGTCAACCGCAGCCAGTCCAGCAACGACGTCTTCCCCACGGCCATGCACGTGGCCGCGACCCTCGCGGTGTGCCTCCGGCTGCTGCCGGCCCTGGCCCGCCTGCGCACCACGTTCGAAGGCAAGGCCGCCGAGTTCGCCGACATCGTCAAGATCGGCCGCACCCACCTGCAGGACGCCACGCCGCTGACCCTGGGTCAGGAGATTTCGGGCTGGGCCGCGCAACTGGCCCACGGCGAGCGGCACCTGCGCGCCGCCCTGCCCCACCTGAGCGAACTGGCGCTGGGCGGCACCGCCGTCGGCACCGGCCTGAACGCCCCTGCGGGCTACGCCGAGGCCGTGGCCGCCGAAATCTCGCGCCTGAGCGAACAGCCCTTCGTCACCGCGCCCAGCAAGTTCGAGGCCCTGGCCAGTTGCGACGCCGTGGTGCACGCCCACGGCGCCCTCAAGACCCTGGCCGCCAGCCTGATGAAGATCGCCAACGACGTGCGCTGGCTGGCCAGCGGACCGCGCAGCGGCCTGGGCGAGATCACCATCCCGGAGAACGAGCCGGGCTCGTCCATCATGCCCGGCAAGGTCAACCCCACGCAGAGCGAAGCCCTGACCATGCTGGCCGCGCAGGTCATGGGCAACGACGTGGCCGTCAACATCGGCGGGGCCTCGGGCAACTTCGAGCTCAACGTGTTCCGCCCGATGGTGATCCACAACTTCCTGCAGAGCGTGCGCCTGCTGGCCGACGGCATGAACAGCTTCAACGACCACTGCGCCGTCGGCATCGAGCCCCACCGCGAGCGCATCGCCGAGCTGGTGCAGCGCTCGCTGATGCTGGTGACGGCGCTGAACCCGCACATCGGCTACGACAAGGCCGCGCAGATCGCCAAGAAGGCCCATCACGAAGGCAGCAGCCTGCGCGAGGCCGCCCTGGCGTCGGGGTACGTGTCGGGCGAGGACTTCGACCGCTGGGTGGATGCGGCGAAGATGGTGGGCTGAGGTCGCCATGGGACAGGTGCAGACCCGACTCAGGGGCGGATTGCGTCGGTGGCTCGGGCTGGGCATCTTCGGGCTGGGTCTGGCACTTCAGCTCACCGCGTTGCGGCTCACGCTGGACGCGCGCGTGCTGCACGCCCTGTCGCTCGGCCTGGCCGCTGCACTGGCCACGGCGCTCGGGGTGCTGCCGCTGATCCTCACACGGGCGCCCAGCCGGCGAATGCACGACACCTTCCTCGGGTTTGGCGCCGGGGTGATGCTGGCCGCCACGAGTTTTTCCCTGCTCAATCCCGCGCTGAAAGCGGCCTCGGGCTTGGGCCTGACGCCCCTGGAGGGCGCGATCGGCGTGGGGGTGTCCCTGCTCGCGGGAGCGGCGTCGCTGATGGGCCTGGAGCGGGCGCTGCCCCATGCGCACTTTTTCAGCGGCGCGGGACAGGAGGGCGCACTGCGGATGCGCAGAGGCACGCTGTTTGTGCTCGCCATCGTGCTGCACAACATCCCGGAGGGCATGGCCATCGGCGTGGCCGCCGCTGGCAGCGATGCCGCCAGGGCCACGGCCCTGGCCACCGGCATCGCGATCCAGGACGTGCCGGAAGGGTTGGTGGTGGCCTTGGCGTTGCGTTCCGTGGGGGTGCGGCGAGGCGCGGCGGTGGCCGCCGGGGCGCTGTCCGGACTGGTCGAGCCCTTGGCGGCCGTGTGCGCTGCAGGCCTGCTGGTGCTGAGCGCATCACTGCTGCCCTGGGGCCTGGCTTTTGCGGCGGGCGCCATGCTGTTCGTGGTCAGCCACGAGGTCATTCCCGAGTCGCACCGCCAGGGACATGAACGCTGGGCGACCGCCGGCCTGCTGCTGGGCTTCGTGCTGATGATGGTGCTCGACAGCGCCCTGGGTTGACAGGGAACCGACAGGAAAGGAGCCCTCTGGCCATGATCACCACCGAAGAAACCCGGCAGTTGGCCGGGCACTGGCGCCTGTTGCACCTCTACGTGCGGTGCGCGCTCGATGTGCGCCAGGAGCACCTGGTGGCCCACTGGCTGCAGATCGGAACCGACCTGATGGTCCGCTCACCGTCACAGGCCCCGAAGTTCGCGTTCCAGATGCTCGACACGCTGCTTCAGACCGCAACCGACGAGGCATTGCCATGGAGCTGGCGCGGCCTGTGTCTGGCCCACATCGAGGGCCCAAGGAAAGTGCTGATCGATTGGCTGCAGGTGCACGACCCGGTGGCGGTCGGCGCCCTGGAAGCAGGTATTCAACGTTGTTGCGACCGTCTGGCTGCAGACGGTCTCAGGAGATCCCCTTGACCCCCCATCAGTCCTTGAAAGCCCGCCTGTCTCGACGTGCGGCCCTGCGCTCCCGTTGCGCCTGCGGATGCGAGGCCTCGCCATCCCCCACCCCACCCATGGCCCTGCGGCACATTGCCGGAGCGGTCCGTTCGGCTTGCGAAAACCCGGCCGACGATCGGCCCCGGCGGGAGCCCATCCGACTTCGCCGGGTTCGCTCCACGCCGAAATGACACTTCCCCCCAAAACGAAGGTTTTCAGATGAACCCAATCCCCCTGCTGCCAACCGCAGCCCTGTCCGTGTGCGCCATCCTGTCCACGGCGGCCCCTGCCGCCTGGGCCGCCGATCATGTCGTGAAGATGCTCAACAACGGCAAGGCTGGTGCGATGGTGTTCGAACCTGCCTACCTCAAGGTGGCCGTTGGCGATGTCGTGACGTTCTCGCCCGTGGAAAAGGCCGCCCACAACAGCGCGTCGCTGCTCACGCCCAGTGGCGCCGCCGCCTGGAAAGGCGTGGCCGACACCGAAGTGAAGGTCCGCATCGACAAGGAAGGGGTCTATCTGTATGCGTGCGAACCGCACAAGGTCATGGGCATGGTCGGCGTCATCCAGGCCGGCAAGCCGGTGAATCTGGCCGCCGCCAAGGCTGCCGCCGCCAAAGAGCAGGCCGCGTTTGCGATGAACAAGGATCGTTTCGACCAGGCACTGGCGCAGGTCAAGTGAGCGGAGAGCGAACGGGACAGAGGGCGCCGGCGATCAGCACCCCGCCCCCTCCTCCACCGGCTCCTCGCACCCGCTGAGCCCGTCCCTCCTCGGACGCCACCACACCGGCAACAGGCGCCACGCCAGCAGGCCGAAGGCCAGCACCCAGGCACCGGCAGCCAGGATCCATGCGGTCCAAGCCACCTCGGGCCACCCCGCCGCCGCACGCAGCAGGGCCGCCACGCCGATGCCCCCCATCGCTGCGGGCACCCAGGCCCGCTCGCTGGGCACCACCCCGCTGTGGGTCGACCCGGCGATCACCATCACCGCCGCGATCCCCAGCCCGAATCCACCGATGGCCAGCAGGTGCCGCCCGGCGCTGAACACCCCGGCGTCCCCGGCCAGCGTGCCGCCGCCCATGAGCGCGTAGCCCAGGGCCTCGAACAGGTAGACCGCATACAGCATCAGCGGCCAGCGCCGCCCCAGGGCCCGGCCGACGTGCCAGTCCGACATCAGGTGCAGCATGGCGGCGGCCGCCGCCAGCGCCAGCCAGCCCGCTTCCGCACGCCCCGGCCCGGCCCACTGCACCAGGGCATGCGCGGACATGAACGTCACCGCCAGGTGCCGCCGCGGCGGGCGGGCCAGGTACACGGGCAGATCGACCCGAGGCCGCGCCCGGCGCTGTTCGTCCAGGGCCCGGTTGACCACACGCATCGAGATCCGGCTCATGGCGACGACGATCAGCACCATGTCGAGTTCCAGCAGGGCCTGCAGCCAGCGGGCGATGGAGCGCCCCTGCACCTGATCGACCCCGGCGCCGATCACGCAGACGGCCACGCCCGCCAGCGCCCACGCCAGTCCCAGATGAGGCCGCCCGGGATCGCGCGCGATCCTCGGCAGCACGAGGGCGATCAGGCCGACCATCAGGCCGCCCCAGCCCAGCAGCACCGCCGCCCCCTGCCCGACCGGCCCCGGGATGAAGGTCGACCCGATCCAGCCCAGGAGCCACAGCCCGGCGAGCTGCCGCACCCTGCGCGCCGCAAAGGCCGGCGTGGCGGTGAACTCCGGCACCGCCGTCAGCACGAATCCGGCGGTGGCCGCCAGGCCCATGCCCATCAGCAGACCTTGGGCGTGCCACAGCGTGGGCCCCAGAGGGACTGCTGCCGGCGGCAGGGGCACGGACAGGGCCAGTCCCCCCAGCCACCACAGCATCGACACCAGCGCCGTGACGGTCGCGGCAATGAAAAACGGGCGCAGCGCGCACTGCCAGACGGGTCGCAGCCAGAAGGGTCGCATCTCGAAGCTCACGGCAAATCGAAAACCCGGCGCACCTCGGGCCGACTCAGCAGTTGGGCGGCGCCGTGGTGCGCATCGGCGTCGTTGCGGTCGTCGGCCGGGAGGTCCGGGCGGTGCTCGTGCACCAGGCGGCCCGGGCCCGCAGCCAGCACCAGCACGCGGTCCGCCAGACGCATGGCCTCGATGACGTCGTGGGTGATCATCAGCACCGCGCACCCGGTGCGCCGCCGCTGCTCCAGCAGGCGGCGGTGGAGCTGGGCCTTGAGGCCGATGTCCAGCGCGGCAAAAGGCTCGTCCATGAGCAGCAGGTCGGGCTCCAGCACCAGGGCGCGGGCCAGCGCGGCCCGGCTCTGCATGCCGCCGGAGAGCTGGTGCGGGTAGGCCTGCAGCGCCGTCTCGTCCAGGCCCAGCGCCTGCCCCATGGCCTCGGCCTGCCGTCGCGCCCGACATCGCTCCACCCCCTGGGCCCGCAGCCCCAGGGCGATGTTGTCCCGCGTGCGCTGCCAGGGCAGCAGGCGCGGCTGCTGGAACAGCACCACGCGCCGCTGCGCCCGGCACACCACCCGGCCGCGCTGCACCACCGTCAGACCGGCCAGCAGGTGCAGCAGGGTCGTCTTGCCGCCGCCCGACGGGCCGAGCAAGGCCACGACCTCGCCGGCACACAGGCCCAGGTGCAGGTCGTGCAGCACCTCGGTGGGTCCGAACGCGTGGTGCAGGGCTTCGACGGACAGCAGGGGTGCGGCGCCCGAAGCGCAGCGCTGGTCAGGATTCATCGATCGGGCTCATCGTCGGGGTGGCGGTCGGCATCGGTCGGTCGGGTCGCCGGGGACTCAGCTCGTGCTGTGCCGCCAGCGCTCCAGCTCGCGCTTGATCGGCTCCAGCAGACCGTATTCGAGCAGCAGCAGGCTGAGCACCACCGCACCGATCCAGCCCATCACGGTCGCCGTGTCGAGCTGGGAGCGGGCCACGGCCAGTGCGGCACCGACGCCGTCGGGCGTGGACAGCAGCTCGGCCATGATCACCACCTTCCAGGCGCTGCCCAGGGCGGTGATCCAGGCGGGCAGCACATAGGACAGCACGTGCGGCAGATAGACCTCGCGCAGCGTCATGCCCCAGGGCAGCGCGTAGGCGCGGGCCATGTCGCGCAACTGCGCATCGAGGGTGCGCGTGCCCTGCAGCGCCGCCCCGAACACCACCGGCAGGCAGGCGATGAACACGGTGAACACCGGCGTGCCGTCGCCGGCACCGAACCACAGCAGGGCCAGGACCAGCCAGGCGATGGGCGGCGTGCCCAGCAGCACGGTGACCAGGGGCCGGGAGGCCATCGAGGCCGTCATCGACAGGCCGGCCACCCCGCCCAGCAGCGTGCCGGCGCCGACGGACAGCGCCAGCCCCAGCAGCGCACGACGGGCCGTGACCGCCAGTTCGTCCCACAGCGGACCCGTTTCAGCCAGACGCACCAGGGCCCGGGCCGCCTCCATCGGCGGCGGCAGGGCCAGCGGGCCGACCTGGGCCGCCGCGAACTCCCACAGCGCAACGGCGGCCAGCAGGACGGCCAGCGCCCCCCAGCCGCTCCACAGGTAGGTCAGGATGGCCACGAACCACGACCCGATGCGCTTCCCCGTGCGCCTCGGTGTACCGGTCATTTCCCGCGAGCCGCCCCCCGCCTCACGCGCCATAAAAATCCTCCGCCGGCAGGCGCCCGCCGATGAGCCCGGGGTCCTTGCCGCGCAGTTGCTCGAAGAAGAACTCCAGCTCGGGGCGCGCCTCGCGGGCCGTCACAAAGCGGGTGTTGTCGATGCGCACCGAGTCGGCCACACCTTCGGCCTGGAGCAGGTCGATGCGGGAGGCCACCAGGCGGCCGCAGGCGTCGGGGCCATCCTCGCACCACTGCAGGGCTTCGGCATAGGCCCGCTGCACGCGGGCCACCAGCGCGGCGTCGTGGCGCACGGCCCCCAGCGCGCACAGGCCGGCCTGGGGAATGCGGGGCGGACGCTGCATCACCCGCCCCCACTCCTGCTGCAGGTCAACACTGCGGTGCAGTTCGGGGGCGATCAGCCCGATCGGGAACGAGCGGGTCTTGCGCAGCGCCACCGAGGCCGCCGGTTCCGCCAGCAGCGCATGGTCGGCCCGCCGCATCACCAGCAGCTGCATGGCGTCCAGCGGCGAAGCCACGTAGCGCAGGCGGAAATCGCGCCGCACGTCCAGGCCCTGGCGCGCCGCCAGCAGCTGGAACACCAGGTCGGGCATGTCGGCCCGGAAGGGCATCACGATCTCCTGCCCCTTGAAGTCCGCCAGCGTCCGGAGCCCCGGGGTGCGCGACACCATCC